>OLSO01001228.1_pt1 | contig 20595 bp, 18 predicted proteins | sample 1672441 | NCBI WGS metagenome assembly OLSO01 (sample SAMEA3136686, study PRJEB25190) | human gut metagenome | biome: human gut; feature: human-associated habitat; material: faeces | place: Austria | collected 2013 | reverse complement strand
GTCATGCAGACTTTACCTTTGACCAGAAATACGGTTTCCGCGATTACCGTGGAGGTGGCAGATCTTCCGGGCGCGAAACCATCGGCCGTGTAGCTGCCGGTGCCATTGCTGCCCGGATCCTGAAGGAACTAAATATTTCTTTCTGCACCTATACCAGGTCTATCGGACCTGTGGAGATCTCTTCTTTTGACCAGGAACAGATCAGCCGGAATGCCTTTTATATGCCGGATGCAGATGCAGCAGCCCGTGCAGGCGAATATCTGGAGAAATGTATGAAAGAACAGGACAGCGCAGGCGGTGTGGTAGAATGCCGTATCACCGGTGTCCCGGCGGGTCTGGGAGATCCTGTTTTCGGAAAACTGGACGCTATGCTTTCACAGGCTCTAATGTCCATAGGTGCTGTGAAGGCTGTAGAAATCGGCGACGGAATCGCAGTTTCATCCTCCAGAGGTTCACAGGACAACGATGGTTTCACAGCAAAAGACGGTGCAGTAGCCAAAACCTCCAACCATGCTGGGGGAATCATGGGCGGCATCAGTGATGGCAGTGAGATCATTCTCCGTGCCCACATTAAGCCTACCCCATCCATCAGTCAGCCACAGCAGACCATAACAAAAGACAGAGAATCTATCTCGCTGGAGATCCACGGCCGCCACGATCCGGTCATTGTCCCAAGAGCAGTTGTTGTGGTAGAATCCATGGCAGCCATCACACTGACAGATGCCCTCTTCTCCAACATGAGTGCACGGATGGACAGAGTACGGGACTTTTATCTCTCTGACAAATAAACACCGCCAGGCAGATTCCCGCTTCAAAAATACACAGGTGCATATGCCTGTACGCAAAAACCTCCATCAGAACTTTCTTTTCGTCCTGACGGAGGTTTTTATTCTGCGCTTATTATTCTTCCGGAACTTCCCAGATCCTGATGCTGTTCGGTTCTGTGATCTTGATCGGTCTGCCATTCATGACAATAATGTTTTTCTCATAATCCACTGTAAATGTAGTAAGTGTATTACTTGCATGATTGGCCAGTACAAGATGCTTATCGTCCGGTAAAAGTACCAGATCCTTCGGATATTCACCACTGATCGGAAGTGTGAACTTTCTTGTCAGCATACCAGTCTCTTCATCACGCTCAAACATAGAAACTGTATCCTCACCTGCTGTTGTACAGAAAAGATGTTTGCCGTCATTTGCAAGAGAAAGTCCGGATGCAGCGTTATGCGTATCATGTACATCCTTCTTCGCAGTTGTCTCAATGGTCTGGATCAGTTCAAACTCCGGAGTCTTACCGGTTCCATCATACTTATATGACTTGATCTCATTGCTGAGTTCAAAAAGAATATAAGCAAACTTACCGTCATCGCTGAAACGGATAATACGCGGACCACTTTCTCTCGGACATCTCAGAATATCCACAAGTTCCAGCTTATCACGCTGCTTATTAATACGGTAAATCTTCACCTGGTCAATCCCGTTATCTACTGCACAGAGATACTTGTTATCCGGTGTGGGACGAACACAGTTTACATGTGGACGGAAGTTACGCTCTGCAACACTTCCCAGTCCTGTATGGAACACGCCATCCATCAAACTTCCAAGTCTGCCGTCCTTATGAGTATGTACAACGGTCACCTTACCGTCATGGTATCCGGCAACATAAAGATACTTACCATCAACATCTGTAGAAAGGAAACAGCCTCTCATTCCATCAATATTTACACTGTTGATACGTGACAGATCACCATTTTTATCACGTTTAAATACTGCAACACCCTCATCCTCGATAGAATAAAGATACTTACCATTCTTTGAAACAGCCATGTGGGATGCATTACTTACTTCAACACTGCTGCGTTCTGTAAGAACGCCCTTCTCCACATCAACATCATAAACATGAATACCCTGTCTGGAAGAGCCATGTGTATAACAACCCACATAGGCTACATATTTTTTCTTACTCATAATGCTTCTTGCCTCCTGCTGTCCTTTGCGTCTTACTGCCCGTTTAATCTGGCCGGCACTGCCATATGATGTCGATATTATAGCACATTTTGCCAATCCTCACAATACAACACATACCACTTTTATGTATTTTTCCAAAACCAAAGTTACCTATTTCTAACACCCCATCTTTTTTCACTCCCCCAAATACGTCCCACTTCTCTGACTTCCAGCTCACGAAACCCGGCCTGGAAGAAAAACAGGTTGTTTCAGGCGTCCCTTTTACCAAAAAAGCTGCCGTTCCATCTCTGAAACAGCAGCTTTCTCTCACTCTTATTTGAAACAATTCCCAACAGCCTCAAGCGTCCTGTCAATCACCTCATCCGTATGTGCAGCAGAAAGGAACATCGCCTCAAACTGAGACGGCGCCAGATGGATCCCCTGTGCCAGCATCCCCTTAAAGTACTCAGAAAACGCCTTAATATCCGCACTCTTCGCAGAAGTATAATCCACAACCTCCTGCTCCGTAAAGAACAGACTTCCCAGAGAAGCCGCATGGTTCACATGATAAGGAAGACCTTTCTCGACCATGATCTTCTCCATACCGCCGTAAAGTCTCTCCCCTTTCTTCTCCAGATCTTTATAAATCTCCTGATGCTCATACAGATACTTCAACTGAGTAAATCCTGCAGCCATCGCAATCGGATTACCACTTAAAGTACCAGCCTGGTAAACCTTGCCAACCGGTGAAACCAGCTCCATGATCTCTCTTCTTCCACCATAAGCACCAACCGGCATACCTGCACCAATGATCTTACCGTAAGTAACCAGATCCGGTGTCACTCCGAAATATTCAGCAGCACCACCGAAAGCCAGACGGAAACCGGTGATAACTTCATCAAAGATTAGAAGCGCCCCATACTCATCGCAAAGCTTTCTCAGCCCTTCAAGGAATCCCTTCTTCGGTGGTACCACACCCATATTCGCGCCCACAGCCTCAACGATCACTGCTGCAGTCTGGCCATCTGCCTGCTCCAGTAATGCACGCACACTGTCCAGATCATTATAAACAGCTGTCATAGTATCCTCTGTGCATCCTCTCGGCACACCTGCACTGTCAGGCACACCACTTGTCATTACACCGGAACCTGCACTTACCAGCATAGCATCACTGTGTCCATGATAGCATCCTGCAAATTTAATGATCTTATTCTTTCCTGTAAATCCTCTGGCAACACGAACTGCACTCATAACAGCCTCTGTACCGGAATTTACCATACGCACCATGTCCACATGGGGAATATGGTCGCAGATAAACTCAGCCATCTCCACTTCAATCGCAGTAGCACAGCCAAAACTCAGACCCTTTTCACATGCCTTCAGTACGCTTTTCTTTACTTCCGGGAAATTATGTCCCAGGATCATCGGTCCCCAGGAATCAATATAATCTACATATTCATTTCCTTCAACATCATAAATATAACATCCATCTGCGTGGTCAATAAATCTCGGTGCCATACCGATCGGGCCATAGGCACGTACCGGGCTGTTTACACCGCCCGGGATCACTTTCACTGCTCTGTCAAATAATTCCTCTGATAATCCCATCAGCCGATTCTCCCTTCATCCATACATTTCGCAAGTTCTTTCGCATAATAGGTCAGATAAATCTGTGCACCTGCACGGTAAGCGCTGACTGCCATCTCACACATGATACGTTCTTCCTCGATCCAGCCCATCTTTGCAGCAGCTTTTACCATTGCATACTCACCGCTTACACTGTAGGTGGCAACCGGTACATTTACAGCCTTGGAAACTTCGGAAACCATATCCAGATAAGACATGGCAGGTTTTACCATGATGATATCCGCTCCTTCTTCCACATCTGTGAGAGCCTCTTTCATGCCCTCTCTTCTGTTGTGGAAATCCATCTGATAGCTCTTTCTGTCGCCAAAAGACGGCGCAGAACCTGCAGCATCACGGAATGGGCCATAGAATGCCGACGCATATTTTACAGCATAAGACATGATTGGCGCTTCATAATGTCCATTTGCATCCAGTGCTTCACGGATCGCACGTACACGTCCGTCCATCATATCAGACGGAGCAACCATATCCGCACCTGCCTCTACATGGGAAACAGCTGTCTTGGCCAGTAATTCCAGTGTGGCATCGTTATTTACATCATGACCGCAGAGAACTCCGCAGTGACCATGAGAAGTGTATTCGCACATGCATACATCAGTAATATAGTACATATCCGGGAACTGCTTCTTTGCTTCTCTTAAAGCTTTCTGCACGATTCCGTTGGGATCGTATGCTCCACTTCCTACTTCATCCTTATGATCCGGGATACCGAACAGCATAATGTTATTTACACCTGCATTCTGCAGACGTTCCAGTTCAAATGGAAGGCGGTCTACACTGTAGCGGTACTGCCCTTCCATGGACGGGATTTCTTCTTCGATCCCTGTTCCCTCTTTTACAAATAACGGATAGATAAGGGAAGACTTGTCCATTCTTGTCTCTCTTACCATTTTTCTTAACTTTTCGCTGCCTCTTAATCTTCTTGGTCTCTGAATTAAGTCCATGTTTCTTTCGCTCCTTTTACTGCTATTGCCCGATTCCATAAATTCTGTTTGTATTTATAAATATCGCTTCAAAACGCCAGACAAAATCTCATTTCAGGCAATAAATATAAAATATATTTTATCAACAATTTTCCTGTTTCATTTCTTCTACTAATTCGATCAGACTCTCAATAGTTGCTTTTTTCGCCATCCGGGTCTGCATTCCGTATGCATCTGCAGCAGCTTTCGTCTGCTTTCCGATACATGCCGCCTTTACAGATGTATAATCAAGCCCCGGAGTTCCCTCCACAAAACCCCTTACAGTAGAAGCACTGGTAAATACCACGCAGTCCACACTGCCTGTCTCGAATTCTTTCTTCTCATCGATCAGTCTGCTCTTTTCATAGCAGGTTGTGTAAGTAGCAATATCATCTACTTTGGCTCCTGTCTGTTCCAGCAGTTCTGTCAGCTTCTTATTTCCGGCTTCTGCCCTGGGAATCAGGATCTTCTCATCTCCCTGCAGTTCTTTTGCAAGTTCTGTTCCCAGAGTCTCTCCGTCATACACACTCGGCATAAAATCTGCCAGAAGATGATGTTCTTTCAGTTTCTTCTTCGTACCCTCGCCGATCACTGCGATCTTTGCCTGTCCCAGACTGCGCACATCCATCTCTTTTCTGTCCATCTCGTCAAAAAAGATCTCCACACCTACCGGGCTGGTAAAAATGATCCACTGATAGGCAGCCAGCTTCTCAAATGCCTCATACAGTCTGCTGTTATCCTCTACAGGCACAGTGCAGATAGACGGCAGTTCCAGCACCTCTGCGCCTTTTTTGCGGAGCAGATCTGCTGTCTTGGAAATATGCTGTCTTGGTCTTGTCACCAGTACTTTCCAGCCTGCCAGCGGAAGTTTCTCATACCAGGCAAATCTATCTGCCAGTGAGCACACCTTTCCCACAACAATAATCGCAGGTGTCTCAATTCCCTGTCTGTCCACTTCTGCATTCAGAGTACTTACCGTTGCAACCACACGCTTCTGTCCTGCAGTCGTTCCTTTCTGAAGCACTGCTGCCGGCATATCCGGATCCATGCCTCCATTGAGAAGTCCCTTACAGATATCTTCCAGCGCAGCGATTCCCATCAGAAACACCAACGTTCCTTTTGTCTGGGTCAGTGCCCTGAAATCAATGTCATATGTTTGTCCTGCACGTTTATGTCCTGTAATAATATGCAGGGAAGAACAGAAATCTCTGTGTGTCACCGGAATTCCATTATAAGCAGGAACAGAGATCGGAGATGTGACTCCTGGTACGATCTCATACGAAATCCCATTCTCGGAAAGAAGTTCCAGTTCCTCGCCGCCTCTGCCAAAGAGGAACGGATCACCGCCTTTAAGTCTCACGACTTTGTTTCCTTTCTGCGCTTCCTCCAGAAGGACTTTATTGATATCCTCCTGCACCATGGTATGATGACTTGCTCTCTTTCCTACATTAATCAGTCTGGCATGCTCCGGAATCCTTGCAAGTACTCCCTCACCCACCAGGCTGTCATATACCACTACATCTGCCTGCTGCAAAACTGCCTCGCCCTTTAATGTAAAGAGCCCGATATCTCCCGGTCCTGCACCAACCAGCCAAACTTTACCTGCTGCCATTTTTATTCTCCCCTCTCACAGTCATCTTTGAGCTGCTTCGCAAGCGTGACACCAAGTTCTGCCCCATTATCAGCAGCGCCTTTTATCTGTCCTGTGATCCATTTACCTGTTGCTTCACTGTAATATAACCCGCGGATAAAGATCTCATCCCCGTTCACCTCAGCAAATGCCGCTACAGGAGAGGAACATCCTCCATCCAGATATTTCACATAAGCACGCTCTGCACTTCCTGCGATCCATGCATCCCTGTCACAGTATCCATCCAGATAAGAGTAATCCTGATTCTTACGTCCCTGCACTGCCAGGATTCCCTGCCCTGCTGCCGGGATCATCTCATCCGGTGTAAAATACCGGTTGATTCTCTTCTCGAGTCCCAGACGTTTCAGCCCTGCTGCAGCCAGGATCAGTCCGGAATATTCTCCGTCATCCAGCTTACGCAGTCTTGTCTGCAGATTTCCGCGGATACTCTTTACTTCCATATCAGGATATAATTTCTTTAACTGCAGGATTCTTCTTAAGCTGGAACATCCCAGCGGTTTCGCCGGATCCAGTTTAGTCATCCCTTCAGGAAATACCAGAACATCTCTCGGATCCTCTCTCTTCGAAAAAGCCAGCAGCGGAAGTTCTTCCGGCACTTCCATCGGCATGTCTTTCAGGCTGTGTACAGAAAGATTGCTTCTTCCATCCATCAAAGCCCTGTCCAATTCTTTTACAAAAAGGCCCTTGCCCCCTACCTTGTCCAGAGTACGGTCCAGAATGATATCCCCGGTAGTCTTCATGGTCAGAATCTCTATTTCCATTCCCGGATTCTGCTGTTCTATGTAGGCTTTTACCATCTCACTCTGTAAAACAGCAAGCTGGCTCTCTCTGCTGCCAATGATTGCTTTAGTCGTCATCTTCCTCGTCATCCTCCTGTGCCACTTTTTCCAGGGCTTTCTGGATCTCTTCCCTGATCCTTCTGGCTTTCTTATGGTTCAGTCCGCTGGCTGTGATCCCCACTACCAGCTCATCCTGCATATAAATGCCCGGAAAATAGAAATCACACTGATCCCTGTCGCTGGCTACGTTTACGTAAATCCCTTCCTGCTTGCAGATCCTGTGGATCTCATCATTTAATTTCCTATCATTGGTAGCCGCGATCACCATATATGCCATGGCAAAATCTGACCGTTTCACAGGGCGGGCGGTAAGTTTCACATAACCCGTTTTCGCCATTTCCATCATTTCCGTGGTAACCTTCGGTGCCACCACCTTAATATTTCTGGTAAATGCCAGCAATGTTTTTACTCTGCGTGTGGCAATGCTTCCGCCTCCTACCACAACAATATTTTTATCTGATAAGTCTATAAACATGGGAAAAAAAGGCTTATTCTTCATATATTTTCTCCAGTCCTGCCACGCATTCAAGGAACGCTTCCTGATTCAGGCTGTCACGCAGGCCAAAGATCAGTTTATTTACCACCTTACCCGCCGCTGTATCCACAGCCTGTACCAGATTTACTCTGTCCTCTTCATCCATTTGAGTTTTTTTCAGTATTTTCGCAATTCTGAGATTCAGGTCATTCACTGCCTCTTCTTTAATCTCCTGGATCCTCGGGATCAGATCCCTGCCATCCAGCCACTGAAAAAATTCATCCATCTGCTCTCTGACAATGGCTCCTGCTGCTTCCAGATTCTCCTGAAGCTCTGCCGGAATCTCCTCAATACGAAAACTGTCCATATCATAAAGGGTAATTCCCTCCAGGCTTCCTATGGACGGTTCAATATCCCTGGGCACTGCCAGATCGATCAGGATCAGTTCTCCTGAAAGCTCCAGCTCCTCAAACAGTTCTCTTCGTAATGTGAAATTCGGGCTTGCCGTAGCACTTACTACCAGATCACATTCCGGAATATATTCCATTCGTTCTCCGTAATTGATTCTCTTGCAGCCTGCCGGAATGCTTACAATTCCGCTTCTGTACTGGCGGATGGTCACTGTCACATCTGCACCTGCTTCCCGCAGTGCCTGGGCAGCCACTTTCCCCATCTCACCATTTCCGATGACCATACAGGTCTTATCCTGCATGGAATATCCCTTCTGTCCCAGAAACTGGATTGCCTGGTGGATCACAGAAGGATTTCCATGGGAAAAAGGCACCTCTGTCTTGATCTTCTTTCCTGCTGTGACCGCCATACGGAACAGCACCTCCAGAACTCCGTCCACCGCGAAATTCTCCCGTGCCAGATTCAGAGCATCTTTTACCTGTGTGAGAATCTGATCTTCTCCTATGATCTGAGATTTCAGACCACTTGTAAGATAGAACAGATGCTCTACCGCCTCCTCATCTTTCCTCTCCACAAAATAATTACGATAAGAATCATCACTGATTCCTTTCAGCTGACAGACGCAGTCATAAAGACACACATCCTCTTCCTCGTCCACACTGGCCCATACTTCCAGACGGTTGCATGTAGACAGGATCACACATCCGTAGATTCCTTTGTAACTTTTTATTTTTTCCATGGCTTCCCCTGCACTTTTCTTTGTAAACGCAAAAAGAGCGCGTATGTCTACAGGCGCCATGTTATGATCGATTCCAATCATGGAAATACCCATAATCCGTTTCTCCTTCGTATCTCCTGTGTATATACACGAATTTTCCTTAACTAATCATAAACATTTCCGCTTCAGATGTCAATGAAAAACCTTGCCACAGATACATACCAAAAAAAACGAACCACCGACAGAATCTTATCCTGTCGGTGGTTCACCCATTCTTTTGTCAGTCCCGGATTATGCGAAGATCACGGTGAATACTTTCTCACTCTCAGCGGAATCCCGTTTTTCTCAGCCAGAACTTTACTCTGTTCCACTTTCTCTTCTCCGATCACATCTACCACTGTGAACCGCACATCGGAGATATATTTTCTGCAGTCCCTGGCAAATTTCAGCATGGCTTCGAAAGATTTTTCCCCATATGCAGGACGTACTATTTCGTTGTAAGATGCAGCATCCGGCATATTCAGGCTGATGGAAATGCTGTCCACTGCCTTACAGATCTCTTCTGCTGTGGAACGATTATGGATCAGGTCAGAAAGACCGTTTGTGTTCAGTCTGATCCTGAAAGGATATCTTTCCCTGACATATTTGCTTACTGCGATCAGGTTCTCAAGGGCCATTGTCGGCTCTCCGTATCCACAGAAAACCACTTCATTACAATCTGTGAAATCAAACTCATCAATGGCTTTATAAATTTCTTCCAGTTTCGGTTCATGATCAAACCAGAGATTGGACGCCTCACCGATGGCATCCTCTGTATTCCTGATGCAGAACGTGCATCTGCATGGACATTTGTTGGTAATATTAAAATATACCTGATTTTTATATCTGTATATGATATCTGTTGTCATTTTCTGTTCCTCTTTTATTTCGCAATATTGGTCTTAAATCCGATCTTGTCCAGTGCAGTACCTATGATCACAAACATAATGGCACTTCCACCTGACTGTACGATACTTCCGCTGACAGATGTAAAGAAAGAAGCAGTAAATCCAAACATGATTCCCTCTGCTACATAATATCCTGTTGCTGAGATCATAAATGCAAGAAACAATGCGAGCACATTTCTCTTAGTCACCAGTTTCTTTCCTTTGGAAGAAAACGGAAGACAGATCAGCATTTTGATAATAATAGTTGCCGGAGCCCATACCGGTGCTGTCAGAAGGTCAGCCAGTCCTCCTCCGATGGCTCCCGCCGCACAGGCATAAGGCAGAGGCAGAAATGCTGCTGCAAGATAGATCATGGTATCGCCCAGATGAACATAGCCGCCATTTACTCCCACCGGAATATGGAAAATATAGGCAGTCATCAAAGTAGTCAGGGCAGCCATAACTGCTGTGGCCGTGATCTTCTTTACAGTACTTGTGCTCTGCGCATTTTCTTTTGCTGATGTTATTTCGGACATAATAAATCCCTCCTCTTTTTATTTCCCAATCTTACAGATCGGTTAGCATACCAAGATATTTCTCAAAGCAGATCCCATCATTGCGGTCTGTTCCTTCCACCACCGCATCGTGGATCCCGCCGGAAAGAAATGCAATAGCTTTCTCCACACATACCTTCATGGAAATTCCCTTTACCATTCCCGCACTCAGGACAGATGCGAACAAATCTCCTGTTCCGGAATAACTACCTCCTTCTTTAATGGAAAAGAACCACCGGGTTTCCCCGTTTTCCACCACAAGATTTCCCATTTTCAGGATACCGTCTTCCTCTTCCACATCCACACCTGTGATCACAAGGGAATCCAGATCAAATTCTCCTGCCAGTGTTTTACCAATCTGCCGGATTTCTTCAAGCATCTGTTCCCGCTTCATTCCGGCATAGCTTTTCATTCTTTTTTTCATCTCCTCTTTTCCGTATAAAAGAAGAAGAGCTTCTGTCAGATTGGGAGTGATCACATCTGCTTTTCTCACAAGAGTACGCATTTTTTCACATAAGGCTGATGAGTAAGTTTTATAAACTGCTCCCTGGTCTCCCATAACCGGATCGATCAGGATCTGCGTTTCCTCTGTACAGAAAAGTTCTGTAAATTTCAGGATCACTTCCACCTGTTCATCCCCGGCCAGAAATCCTGTATAAAGCCCATCAGGCCGAAAATCCATTTTTTTCCATTCTTTCATGATCTGTTCCATGCGGTCTGTATAATCATCCCAGAAAAAAGAGCCGTATCCTGTCTGATTACTCAGCACTGCAGTAGGCAGCGGACAGGCCTGTACGCCCATGGCGGAAATTACAGGAATCGCTGCTGTCAGAGAACATTTTCCCAGCCCGGACAGGTCATGAATGACTGCGATCTTTTTCAAATCAATGTTACCTCTTGCTTTCTTTTTTATCGTGTAATAATATATCACCAGAGTGTGTATATGAATATATCCAGTTTTTATATTTTTTCAGAGGACAGTTTTAGTATACTGCTCTGGTAAAGCCTGAAACTCATGATAATACAAGGAGGCATCTTATGGAACTTCTGTTAAATAAAGAACATAAAAAAGAACATTTATATCTGGAAGTTTATCATTATTACCGGGAACTGATCACCGCTCAGAAGCTGCCTGCCGGAAGCAAAATGCCTTCTCTGCGCAAATGTTCCCAGGAACTGAAACTCAGCCGCACTACCATCGAAAGCGCCTATCTTCAGCTTGCAGCAGACGGCTACATCATCTCCAGAGCTCAAAGCGGCTATTATGTAACAGACATTGCTTCCAGACAGCATCCCCCTGTTTCTGACACACCCCGCCAGGACTTTTCCTATCGCTATGACTTCGCATCCTCCGGTGTGGACCGGGAAAGCTTTCGGTTCGATCTGTGGAGGCGTTATATAAAAAGTGCACTGCGCCAGGATGACCGTCTTCTTTCTTATGGCGAGCCGCAGGGGGAAGAGGATCTGCGTCAAGTTCTGGCCGACTATGTCAGGGAACGGAGAAATGTTCTGTGCAGTGCTGACGATATTGTCATCGGAGCAGGAATCCAGAGTCTTCTCCACATCCTCTGCCCCCTTCTGAAAAGCTGTCGGACTGTTTCCTTTCCCAATTCCTCTTTCATCCAGGGAAGTTCTGTTTTCGATGACTATGGATTCCAGATCCACTACCGTGACAAAAACTGTCATGTGATCTATGTCTCACCGGCACATATGACCAGATGGGGTGAGATCATGCCCGTATCCCGGCGTCTGGAACTGGTTCACTACGCCTCTTCCCATGGCAGCCTGATCATTGAAGATGATTTCGAAAATGAATTCGTATATCTTCAGAAACCTACTCCTTCCCTTTTCGGTCTGGCAGGCGGGCAGAATGTGGTATATCTGGGAACATTTTCCAGGCTTCTTCTTCCTTCTATCCGCATCAGTTTTATGGTACTGCCCACTGATCTGGCAAAGCTCTACAGGCAGAAAGCTTCCCGTTATAACCAGACCGCTTCCAAAGCCGAGCAGATCGCTCTGTGCCAGTTTATCCGCGACGGACATCTGGCAGCTCAGACCCGCAGGCTGAAAAGACTTTACGCATTAAAACTGAAATCCCTGAAACAGGAAGTTCAGAAAGTTTTCGGACAGGATGTTCCTCTTCAGATCGGAGCCGCCGGTACCAGTCTGGCCCTGACCCTCTCCACCTCCCTCACCTGGAAAGAATTAGAAAAAAAAGCACAGACTCGTGGTCTGCGCCTTCAGCTTCTGCAGGAATCACCTGGAAAAGTCACTCTGATCCTCTCCTGTTCTTCCATGCCGGTTCAGGATTTCCCACCTGCCTGTAGTCTTCTGAAAGAGATCACAGACAGTTCCGGGACCTGAATTACACATTTCGTTCTTTTTAATAACCTCTGTTATTATCGATCATATAAAGCAGTGCATTGCAGATACATGCTGCAATGTTGCTGCCGCCTTTTCTTCCTCTGGCTACAATATAGGGCACATCCGCACTCATGATCAGTTCCTTGGACTGCACTACATTTACGAACCCTACCGGCACACCGATGATCAGTTCCGGATCCAGTTTTTTATCTTCAATAAGTTCATAGAGACGTACCAGAGCTGTAGGAGCATTTCCGATGGCAAAGATCAGCTTCTTTCCCATGGCTGCCGCCTTGTCCATGCTGGCAGTAGCTCTTGTCGTTCCATTTGCTTTGGCTGTAGCTGCTACATCTTCGTCAGAAATAAAGCAGAATACTTCTCCACCATAACGTGAAAGGACTCTCTTGTTGATCCCGGATTCTGCCATATGGGTATCTGTAACAATGCAGGCACCGTTTTTGATGGCTGCTATGGCTTTCTGTACCGCATCTTCGGAAAAACAGAGGTTCTTCGCATAATCAAAGTCTGCGCTGGTGTGAATGCATCTCTTCACGATCAGCTCTGTTCCCGGAATCAGCTTCGTATCACCAAGCTCTTCGGTGATGATCTCAAAACTGCGTTTCTCTATATCCATTGGTTTTACATTTTCAAGTTCTACTTTCATTTTTTTCTCCCAAACTCCCTGATTTCTCGTATGGTCACACAACAATTATGTGCATTTGTCTATCCTGTCGTATCAAATCCCCTGTTCTAATATGTCATAAATTTTCTTCATATCCAGATGTTTTCGAAGTTCCGCTGCCAGAATATCATACTGTGTTTCTTTAAATGCCGCGAAATCAACTCCCGTCATCTCAGACACATCAAGACCTTTCTTCTCTCCCAGCGCGCGGACAATGGCTTCTGCCACATCCTCTCTGTCAAAAACTCCATGCACATAAGTTCCGCAGACATTTTTACAATATGCACCATCCTCTTTCACAGCTCCTGACACATGGTCTTCAATGGATACACAATGACCTGCATTCTCTTTCAGTACCGTCTCTCCCATATGGATTTCATATCCTTCCAGCTTTGCACCGGAAAGTGCTGCCAGTTCTCCATCCAGATCCAGGAATTTCCCGGATACTCTGGTCCTTGTCTTATTCTCTGCAAAGACTGTATCCATAGGCAGCAATCCCATTCCTTTGATGGTTCCGCCTGCTTCTACATGGTGGGGATCGCTTAAAGTTTCTCCCAGCATCTGATAACCTCCGCAGATTCCGAAGATGATCTTTCCTCTTGCTGCTTCCTTAAGTACTGTCGCTTCCAGGCCATTGACCCTCATCCAGAGAAGATCTTCCATCGTATTCTTCGTTCCGGGCAGAATGATCATATCCGGATTTTTCAATTCACTGACATGCTGTACATAGCGTAAAGATACACCTGGAATGCTTTCAAACGGGTTAAAATCTGTGAAATTGGAAATCCTTGGCACACGGATCACCGCGATATCGATCAGATCCACTTCCTGTTTCCTGTCAAAACGTTCGGTCAGGCTGTCCTCATCTTCCACCTGGATATCCAGATAAGGAGCTACTCCCACTACCGGAATATGGCTTCTCTCCTCCAGCATCTCCACACCTGGATCAAGGATTGTCTTATCCCCGCGGAATTTGTTGATGATCAGTCCTTTCACCATCTGACGTTCATCTTCCTCCAGAAGCTCCACCGTACCGATGAGCTGTGCGAAGACACCGCCTCTGTCAATATCTCCCACCAAAAGTACCGGAGCTTTCGCCATCTTTGCCATTCCCATGTTTACAATATCTTCTGTCTTCAGGTTGATCTCTGCAGGGCTTCCCGCGCCTTCAATAACGATGATGTCATTCTCTGCTGCCAGTGCATTATATGCTTTCATAATGTCCGGCACCAGTTTCTTTTTATACTTAAAATAGTCTCTGGCACTCATGGTTCCAAGAACTTCTCCATTTACGATCACCTGAGAACCCACATCATTAGTAGGTTTCAAAAGGATCGGGTTCATCAGTACAGACGGCTTGATTCCTGCCGCTTCTGCCTGCATGACCTGCGCCCTGCCCATCTCCAGGCCTTCCTCTGTGATAAAAGAGTTCAGCGCCATGTTCTGTGACTTAAAAGGTGCCACTCTGTAGCCATCCTGTTTAAAAATCCTGCACAGGCCGGCTGCCAGAAGGCTTTTTCCTGCATTGGACATTGTGCCCTGCACCATAATCGCTTTTGCCATCTCTTTGTTTCCTCTCTTTTCCTGTATCACAGGTTACTGTACGCTTAACCAAGCACTTCATTCAGTACCTGTATCAGTTTCTCATTCTGCTCATGCAGTTTCACTGCAACACGGAAATATCCCTTTTCCAGTCCCGGATAATTACTGCAGTCCCGGATCAGGATTCCCTTTGGCACACATCTTTCAAACAGATCTGCCGGCCCATGAAAAAAGATGTAATTGGTCTCCGACGGATATACCTTCAGTCCAAGCTGTGCCATCTTCTCTTTCATCCATACAGACTCCCGGAAAATAAGCAGCCTGCCTTTTTCCACATATTCTGTTTCCTTAAGTGCTGCAAGTCCTGCCTGCTGTGCCACTGTAGACACATTCCACGGCTGGGTCACAGCCTCCATCCGCTCCAGCACCTTACTGTCCGAGCAGAAACCATATCCCAGACGCACACCCGGGATCGCGTAACGTTTGGTAAAGGCCTTCAGCAGAAAAAGATTGGGATATTCTGCCAGTTTTCCTTTAAGTGTATGTTTCTCCGGTTCTTTCACAAAATCCAGAAAACATTCATCTACCACCATAAAGATCCCGGATTCTGCACAGCTTCTCAGGATTCCTTCCAGAAGTTCCCGGTGCATGGTAATTCCCGTTGGATTATTGGGATTGCACAGGAAAATAATATCCGGTTTTTCCTTTTGCAGAACCTGCAGATAATTTTCTTTCACGCAGAAGTCCACCGGTTCCTCCAGATAATATCTGGCGATCTCACATCCCATACTGACCAGTGCCTGTTCATATTCCGCAAAGGTCGGCGCCAGTAAAAGTGCTTTCTTCGGGTTCTGCGCTCTGCAAAGGGAAAAAATAAGGTCTGCTGCTCCGTTTCCGCAGATCAGATATTCCTTCCTGGTATGTTCATAGGATGCGATCGCCTCCCGTAGCGGGCCGCATCCTACACGTGGATAATCACCGAGATCATCCACGCAGTCTATGATCGCCTGTTTCACACTCTGCGGCGTTCCCAGCGGATTACAGTTCGCCGAGAAATCCAGGCAATGATTATATTTGTAAACATCGCCGCCATGTATATGCTTCGTCATTGTTATCTCCCTGTCTTAAAAGCCAAAAAATACTGCCCGTCTACGAAATAATTCCATTTCCTATAAAACAAGAAAACGTACACCTATACCAATCAACAGAAATACTACAACGCCAAGAATTGCTGTTGCATAGAGCAGACGGTTGGAACGTCTGATATCTTCCACCTCTATCGGGCGGATCGCATCCCCGATGGTCGGCTTCTCATAAAGCTTTCCGAAATAATAAGCATTCCCGGCAAGCTGTACATCCAGCGCGCCTGCCATCGCCGCCTCTGTCTGTGCAGAATTTGGGCTTGCATGGTTTCTTCTGTCTCTACGGTAGATCTTAGCAGCATTCTTTGTATCCATTTTTACAAATACCGTTGCCGCAACCATCAGCCATCCAGAAATTCTGGCAGGAATAAAATTCGCCACATCATCCAGCTTCGCAGCACAGCGTCCGAAATAGAGATATTTATCATTCTTGTAACCCAACATGGAATCCATGGTATTGATCCCTTTGTAAAGGAACATCAGCCATACGCCACCGATGGCCATATAGAACATCGGCGCTATGATCCCATCAGAGGAATTCTCCGCTACTGTCTCTACTGCAGCTTTAGTCACTCCCTCTTCTGTCAGTGACTGTGTGTCACGGCCAACGATCATGGATACTGCATAACGTGCCTCATCCAGAGTACCGTTCTTCAGTCTGTCATAAACTTTCATACTCTCTGTTTTCAGAGATTTGGTTGCCAGAAGCTGATAGCACCAGAAAGTTTCCAACACAAGTCCCACCCATACAGAAACTCCGTATAGAAAATGCAGGATCAGATATGGAATCCCGCCGCTGAACAAGCAGACAAGGATTACTTCTACAATACCTGCTGCCAGTTCGCCTTTATTGGTTTTCGGAAAAATCTTCCGAAGTATTTTCTCCAGAAATGCTATCAGATTTCCGATCAGGCAGACCGGATGATAGAGCCACCTGGGATCTCCTATGATGAGATCAAGGATAAAGCCTGCCCCAAGGGCGGCCATACTGTAATAAATCATACTTAAACAAAACTCCCTCTTCTCACGTACTTTTCATACATGCTGTTATAAAATCTTTGTCACTGTTCACTCTCTGCTGCCTGCACAGAATGAACAATAACAAATTTTTTATATTCTGCCGGTTTTATGATATTCCATACATTTAAGCAGAAATGCTCTCGGAATCCCAGGATTTCCATAATAATATAAATGCGGATATCCTGCCAGAAGACTGTCAGTACTGTGAATGCAGTCCCAGCCCCGTTTACTGAGTGGTTTCGCTGCATGGAAATCATTACCACAGTTTTCTGAATCAAAATAGTGAAATTCATGTGCCGGAATCTCTCCGATTTCTTCTGCTTTCTGTCCAAATACCGACCGTCCGGCTGTCAGAGTTATATATCCAAATCTTGTCAGTTTCGGAGTTCGGAAACACTTTCCGGGAATTACTCCGCAGGTCTTGCGGCTGATTCCGTCCATGTCTTCCATCTGTTCATGGAGGTACATGAAGCCGCCACACTCTGCCATACATGGCATACCACTGTTTATCGCCTGTGCAATTTCTGTTTTCATGGATTCATTTCGTTCCAGTGCTTCTCCATTTAATTCCGGATATCCTCCGTAGAGCAGTATTCCGTCCAGATCTTTTGGAAGATGCGCATCATGAACAGGTGAGAATTCTACCAGTTCTGCCCCCATCTCCTGAAGTAAGCGAAAATTATCTTCATAATAGAAACAAAATGCCTCATCCTTCGCCATTCCGATCCGTAATTTCTGCGGCAGGCAAAAATCAAATGCAGGATTCTTGTGTGACAGAGATCCCGGTACATTCAGATCCGGTGCATTCTCCGCAAGTGCGAGAATTCTGTCGATCTCCAGTGTATCTTCCAGCACTCCGGCCAGTTTCTGCAGCCGTTCTTTCAGATCCACAATCTCCTCCGGAAGCACAAGCCCCAGATGACGGCTCTCAATCACACAGTCCTCTACTTTCGGCACATATCCCAGGACTTCGACGCCAAGCTGCTCTTCCACCAGTTTCTTCATTCGTGGATAAAGCATTGGAGACATCTGGTTAAAGATCACACCCTTGATATGGCTGTTCTCTTTGTACTCCAGAAAGCCTTTGATATAGGCTGCCAGAGAAATGCTCATGCCTCTGCTGTTTACGATCAGGATCACTGGCGTGTCCGTAGTGTCTGCCAGATCATAAGCGCTTGCTCTGGTGGAGATTCCACCCACACCATCGTAGAAGCCCATGACGCCTTCCATCACTGCAGTATCACAGTCTGCTGCGTTTCGACCCAGAAGATATCTGGTTGTATCCCCATCTGTAAAAAAAGTGTCCAGATTTCGTGATTTCGTTCCGATCACTCTGGAGTGAAACATCGGATCTATGTAGTCCGGGCCACATTTAAAAGAAGCCACTTTCATTTTTCTGTTGACCAGCGCCTGCAGAAGGCCGCAGGTAATCAATGTCTTCCCGCTGCCGCTGGCTCCTGCTGCAAGCAATATTCTTGGAATCTTCATTCTGATTCTCCTTAAGTTATTTCTGAGGATTCTGCAATGTAATAATATAGATCGGATTCTCGCCCATCATCATATGATAACGTCCGATTGCCTTTGAACGTGCTGCACTTAACTGAACGATCTCGTTTTCTTCAAATCCGAACTCTTTCGCTGTTTCCAGTGCTTCGGATACGGTTTCCAGTGTAATACAATTGATCACAATACGGATCTGCGGATTCTTTTCGATCAGAAGTCTTACGATTTCTTTCAGATTTCCGGAAGAACCGCCGATAAATGCATGGGTTGGTGCCGGGAGGTCTGTGAGTGCTTCCGGTGCAAGTCCCTCGATAATTTCCAGATTGTCGGCTGCAAATTTCACCTTGTTCTGGCGGATCAGTTCTACTGCATCCTCTTTCTTCTCAATGGCCCAGACTTTACCCTGATGCGCACGGAGTGCCATTTCTATGGAAAGAGAACCGGTTCCTGCTCCTACATCATAGCAGATGGAATCTTCTGTCAGGCGAAGTTTGAAAAGAGACACGGTACGCACCTCTTCCTTTGTCATCGGTGCTTTGCCTCTGATAAATTCTTCGTCCCTGATCCCATGAGTTTCCAGACGTTTTTCGCAAGTTTCATTGACCGCACAGATGACAGACAACGGATCTCCGGTGTATTCTGTCAGTTCATCTGCTTTCTTTACAAAAATCTTCTCATTGTCATAGGACAGATTCTCTCCTACATAGAGAAGCACATTACCCATACCATATTCCACCAGTTTCTTCGCCAGAATAGCCACGCCGTCTGAAGTCCCGAGAATGGCAAATACTTTCTTCTCATTACGAATATACGAAATAAGATTACATCCCCTGCCATGGGCACTGACAATCTTTGCATCATCCCAGGAGAGTCCGATCCTTGACATGAAATACACTACAGAAGAAATCCCGCACTGAACCTGAATTTCCGGTTGCGTTGTACCCTGTGCCAATCTGTTCTGCTGCAATACATCCAGAAGTTTCTTAGCTCCACTATAGAAACCTACATCTCCGGACAATACGATCACGATATTGTTATATTCCGGGTGCGAATCAATATAATCTTTGATCTCCTGGCTTCTGTATTCTATAAATGCATCCTGCCCAGGACGCCTCACAGAATCTACCATTCTTCTGGCCCCGATCAGAAGATCTGCCTGATCCAGGCTGTTCTTTCCCTGTACAGTGAGCATTTCAGGGCTTCCCATTCCGATTCCCAGAAGTGTGATATGTGGCTGATGGATCAGTAAGAACTGTTCTGTCAGAAATCTCTTACATTCTTTCACTGACATCCCCTCTTCTTTCAGAGGACGTCCGATGATCACAGGAACTGCATCACATTCCAGGGCAGCATCAATCTTATCCTGAAAACCGCCTGCCTTTCCTGTATCCTTTGTCACCAGATATTTACAGTGATACTGCCTCAGCATTGCCGCATTTAATTCTCTGGAAAAAGGTCCCTGCATTCCGATGAGATGTTTTCCCTCAAATCCAAGCTCTGCGCAGGCCTGCATTACATTCGGCAAAGAAAGGACTCTGGCATAGAGGCGTTCCTGATAATCTTTCATCCCAGTAAAACCTGCCAGTTCCTTACTTCCTGTTGTAAGCAGCACATTTCCCTGTGTCTGATCCAGATATTGAGCTGCCGCCTGAACACTCTCTACATAAACAGCTTTCTCCTCATGGCTGCCGGATTCACGCAGCACTCTTCTGTAAGGTGTCTGTGTTTTCTCGCAGGCTGTGCGGATATTTCCTGTTACTTCCGCTGCATAAGGGTGAGTGGCATCCAGCACCATCTCCGGCTTCTCCTGAGTGAAAACCTGCTCCATGGCTGCTTCGTCCAGTCTTCCGGTCTGTACGGTGAGATATTCATTTTCTGTAAGGGACTTGCCACCGTATTCTGTAGCAGCAAATCCCATGGTCTGTACCTGATGATCTGCCAGGAACCGGCAGATTTCATACCCTTCTGTGGTTCCTGCAAAAACAAGAACTTTATACATTCTTATATCCTCTCGGTGTTACCATCTTGTGGTTCAGTTCTTTTGTCTGAGAATTTCCGATAAATACAGTGGTAAACATGTCTACCTGTGTATCTCTCAGCTCTTTTAAAGTCATTACATGAGCTTCCTCACCTTCTCTTGCGATATTGGAAACTGTACCGCAGATGGTATCCGGTGATTTGTATTTCATCATCAGATCACAGGCTTTCTGCA
>OLSO01001216.1_pt1 | contig 20758 bp, 18 predicted proteins | sample 1672441 | NCBI WGS metagenome assembly OLSO01 (sample SAMEA3136686, study PRJEB25190) | human gut metagenome | biome: human gut; feature: human-associated habitat; material: faeces | place: Austria | collected 2013 | reverse complement strand
CACAAATGGGGCGAGTATGCAAAAGAAAGAAACATGGGAATCGATTTTAACCCAACTTTTTTCTCCCATGAAAAGGCAGCAAAGCTTACGCTATCCAGCCCGGACGAAGAAATTCGCCGGTTTTGGATTCGACACGGGCAGGCATGTATCCGCATTTCCCAGTATTTTGCAGAAGAACTGGGGCAGTCCTGTGTGATGAACATCTGGATTCCGGACGGCTATAAGGATATTCCGGCAGACCGACTCGGACCGCGGGCACGTTTTAAGGATTCGCTGGATCAGATTTTATCGATTCCGTATGACCGCTCCAAGGTTCATGTGTGCCTCGAGTCCAAGGTGTTTGGCATCGGCCTGGAATCCTATACGTTCGGTTCGAGCGAATTTTGCTTGAATTATGCGGCGAAAAACGGTATTATCAGCTTGATGGACAATGGACATTATCATCCGACTGAGGTGGTTTCGGACAAGCTTCAGACGATTACGCCGGAGGATTTCCGCGCTGGCAAAAGATTTTAAAGTGACATTACCGGAGAGATTTTTGTATGAAACAGAATAAAAACCGTGGGCTTTGGCTGGCAGGAACCGTGTGTGCTGCTCTGGCAGCCATTGCCTGCCTTATCGTAGAATATGGATATGAAAAAATCATCCTGCCGAGAGGCTATCAGTGGATGTATCCCTGGATGCAGACGGCAGTATTGACCGGGGCAGTGGTTTTTACGGTGCTTGCGGTACTCTGTCAGCTTCCGGCGTCGGGCAAAAAGAAAATAACGGCGATAGGGTGCGTTATCGTTGCAGGCATCGGAGTCGTTGTCTGCAGCGGACTGTCTGAGGCCGGACAGCTTCAGGTGCTGCGCTCCCCTGCCGGAAATTATCAGGTGATCCTGGAAAAAGACGAAGAAACCGGACAGTTGATGTTAAACCGCCCATATAAAGGGCTTTTCCGGTATCAAAAAGAGCTTCTGCCTTTTACAGCAGACAGCAAGGTAAACAGCCGCTGGCTGCAAGAGGATGCCTGTGCACTGTACGGAACCGATACGGACGGCAACCCGGCGGCGTATCTTGCGACCTATGGCAGCCGCAGTATGGACGATATCGCTTATGTGGATCCCCTCAGCACGATGTACGGTATTTGGGAAGGAACGGACGCAGATGGACAGACATGGACCCTCAGCGTCGGCGGTCAGGATGCGGTAAAGGATGCCTGGGTCAGACTTTCCGGGAAAACGGTGACCTCCTGGTACGGAGAGCCGGAATGTGAACGCTATGGTACGATCGGAATGATTCTGAAAGACGGAACGCAGGCGGATTATTTTGTCGTGCTGAATAAAGACTGCGTCTGGGGAGACAGCGGATTGATCGGCAGCGGAAGTATGACGATTTGCAAGGCTGATTTGGAGGAAGAAGCGATTATTCTTTCCAGACAGGAAGATGCAGACGGCGACAGAGACTGGTCTGACGTTGGAGGAGCAGAGGAGATTGAACAGGCGACCTGGGCAGAAAATCCGGACAGCTCCTTTGATGCGGCATTTGGTGTGGATGCAGAGGATACGGATGCCGGCACAGGCAGCCAGAGTAACGACGAAGAGAGCTGGGACGAAGGTGCGGATGCCGGTTGGCTGCACAGCGAGAGCGAGGCAGAGGCTTCCGTAGAGGGCACGAAGATCCGATATCAGATGATCGTCGAGGATGCGGCGCTGGGCAGTCGGTTTTATGGCCTGATCAAAAGCACGGACGGCGGGGCGCATTGGCAGGTAGTCAGCAGCGATCCCTTCGGCGGACAGATGGGCGGCAGCGTAGAATTTACATTTCTCGATGAAATGTTTGGCTTTGCGACGCTTTCCCACAACGGTGGGGATGCCGCGGTGTTATATGTGACGGAAGACGGCGGAGAGCATTACGAACAGGTAGAATTTGCCCACAAAACCTATACGGACAGCATTGGAAATATCGTCGCGCCCTATGATTATCCCAAGATGCCTTATGAAAAAGACGGCGTGATCTATGTGCTGTGCGGACAGGGCGCGGACGGAGATTATGACGGCGGCGACAGCCTACATCTGGCGCGGTACCGCTCAGAGGATCACGGACACAGCTTCGTCTTCGATACGCTGGTGGATGGAACGTCGGAGGGGTGATTCCAGAAATTTCGGAACAGGGGCTTGACAGCCGGAAAGAAACTGTGCTACAATCCGAACCAATGAAGCAAACGACAGAAAAATCCTCTGTTGTTATAACAAAAAAGACTGAGATGGGAAAGAGTAAGACTGAGACGGAACCTACAGAAAGCAGCCGGCTGATGAGAGGCGCAGGGAATGACAGTCCGAATACATCCCGGAGTTCTGCACCAAAACGGTTATTACGGAGTAGGCTGCAGCGGCGCATGCAGCCGTTATCAGGCAGGGGTATCGCTTTGAATCTGTATCAGAAGCATATTCGGAGCCGTACTTCATGAGGCAGGCAGTGTGAGCTGTCTGTGAAAAAAGGTGGTAACACGAAGCGTTGGCCCTCGTCCTTTTACAGGATGAGGGCCTTTTTTATCGTATAATAAAGCTATAAAGCAGGAGGAACACGAAAATGACAGTATTTGACGAACTCAAAGCCAGAGGACTTCTGGCGCAGCTGACAGACGAAGAAGAAATCAAGGAGTTAATCAACAACGGTAAGGCGACCTTTTATATCGGCTTTGACCCTACTGCAGACAGCCTGCATGTCGGTCATTTCATGGCGCTGTGCCTGATGAAGCGGATGCAGATGGCAGGCAACAAGCCGATCGCCTTAATCGGCGGCGGTACCGGCATGGTCGGTGATCCGTCCGGCAGAAGTGATCTGCGCCAGATGCTGACCCCGGAAACGATCCAGCATAACTGTGATTGCTTCAAGCAGCAGATGAGCCGTTTTATCGATTTTTCCGATGGAAAAGCACTGATGGTCAATAATGCGGATTGGCTTCTGAAGCTGAATTATGTAGAGCTGCTCAGAGAGGTCGGCGCATGCTTTTCCGTTAACAACATGCTGCGTGCAGAGTGCTATAAACAGCGTATGGCAAAGGGACTGAGCTTCCTGGAATTCAACTACATGATCATGCAGAGCTACGACTTCTACATGCTGTACCAGAAATATGGCTGTAACATGCAGTTCGGCGGCGACGACCAGTGGTCGAATATGCTGGGCGGCACGGAGCTGATCCGCAGAAAGCTCGGAAAAGACGCATATGCGATGACCATTACCCTGCTGTTAAACTCCGAGGGCAAGAAGATGGGCAAGACCCAGAAGGGTGCAGTATGGCTGGATCCCAATAAAACCTCCCCGTTCGAGTTCTACCAGTACTGGAGAAACGTTTCCGATGCAGATGTTATGAAGTGCTTAAAGATGCTGACCTTCCTGCCGATCGAGCAGATCCTGGAGATGGAGCATTGGGAAGGCAGCCAGTTAAACACTGCAAAGGAAATCCTGGCCCACGAGCTGACCGAGCTGGTACACGGTAAGGAAGAGGCTGACAAGGCAGAAGCCGGTGCAAAGGCACTGTTTGCAGGCGGCGCAGACGCAGATATCCCGACCACAACACTGACGGAGGCAGATTTACAGGACGGCAGCATCGATATTTTAGGACTGCTGGTAAAATCCGGTCTGTCCGCATCCCGTTCCGAAGCACGCCGCAGCGTAGAACAGGGCGGCGTATCTGTAAACGGCGAAAAGGTAACAGACGTAAAGACCCAGTATGCGGGAGAAGATCTGCAGGGCGAAGGCATCACCTTAAAGCGCGGCAAAAAGAGCTTTAAGAAGATCGTAATGGCGTAAAACTGACTGTTTTGGCGTTCCGATAATGAAAAAAGGAGTAACGGTTCAGAGCCAACCTCCAAAATGCTACGCATTTCGTCGGTGTGGCGTATCCGCCAAATAAAATTTCAAAAACAGTTTTAAAAATGCAAGCATTTTATACCTGTTTTTTGAAATTTTACTTGGCTCTGAACAGTTACAAAAAGGAAATGAATGAAATCCCCTTCCGGTGCATATCATGTAACAGCACAGACGGAAGGGGATTTTTTATATGGAAAATCTGCAGTCGGATCATTTGGATACACAAAATCTATACCGCGATATGCAAAAGCGGACAGGCGGGGAGATTTACATAGGAGTGGTAGGGCCGGTGCGTACCGGGAAATCGACTTTTATTAAACGGTTTATGGATGTTGCAGTGCTTCCTTATATGGAAGATGCAGCACAGAAAACGCGGGCACAGGATGAGCTGCCCCAGAGCGCAGGCGGACGGACGATCACGACGACGGAGCCGAAATTTATCCCTCAGGAGGCGGTAGAGTTAAAGCTTGCGGGAGAGGTTACGATCCGCGTCCGTCTGGTGGACTGCGTAGGCTTTATGGTCGAGGGCGCTGCAGGACATCTGGAGGACGGTGCAGAGCGGCTGGTTAAAACGCCGTGGTACGATCACGAGATTCCCTTTACGCAGGCTGCAGAGCTGGGCACAAGAAAAGTTATCACCGACCATTCGACGATCGGCGTCGTTGTGACGACGGACGGAAGCTTTTCTGATCTGCCGCAGGAAACCTATCTGGATGCGGAAAATCAGGCGATTTCGGAATTAAAAAAGCTGCATAAGCCGTTTCTGGTGCTCGTCAATTCCTCGCATCCGTCAAGCCGTACAGCACGGGAGGCGGCAGAACGGATTGAAAAACAGCATAGCGTCGCTGCGATGCCGGTCAACTGTGCGCAGCTTTCGGAAGAGGATATCCGGCAGATCATGGAGCAGATTCTCTATGAATTTCCGGTCAGCCGTGTGGAATTTTACATGCCGAAATGGGTCGAAATGCTTCCGTTTTCCCATCCGTTAAAGACCGGGCTGATCGAAAAAATTCGGGAGCTGACCGGGAAAATTCGCACGATCCGCGACGTGGCGGAGCATCCGATCGTCCTTTCCTCGGAGTATGTCCGCAGATGTATGACGGAACGGATTGATCTTGCGGACGGCTGCGTGCGGGTGCTTTTAGACATCGAAGAACGCTATTATTATGAAATGCTCAGTGAATATGCGGGGGAAAAAATTGAGAATGCGCAGGAGCTTCTGCACACACTGCGCGTGCTTTCCGGCAGAAAACAGGAATACGACCGCGTTGCGTCTGCGATGGAGGCGGTGCATACAAAGGGATATGGAGTGGTGCTGCCGTGCCGGGAGGAAATCCATCTGGAGCAGCCGGAGGTCATCCGGCATGGAAACAAGTTCGGAGTGAAAATCCGTGCAGAAAGTCCGTCTTTACACTTTATCCGCGCAACGGTTGTGACGGAAATCGCCCCGATCGTCGGGACAGAGCAGCAGGCGAAAGACCTGATCGAATATATGAAGCAAAACGAACAGGAGGATGGAATGTGGAATACACTCATTTTCGGAAAATCGGTTGAGCAGATGATCGAGGAGGGGATCCAATCCCGGCTTTCCTCAATTGGAGAAGAAAGTCAATTGAAGCTGCAGGATACAATGAAACGGATTGTAAACGAGTCGAAGGGCCGAATTATCTGCATTATCCTGTAACGGTGATACAGGCAAAAAAAGGAAGGCTTTGCAAAGATGTGCACTGCGGCGCAAGCAAAAGAGGTTGTAAGCGACCGCCGCAGGCACCAAAATGTGCCAGGATACATTCCTTTTACAGATGTGCTATCTAGCCCCTGTCAGCAGAGCTGCAGGGATGGATTGCGAATGTCCGCTTTACTTTCAGTTGACAGATTATAATATGTGGCTTATAATGTGAATAATTTATTACAAAAACATTAAGAGTATGCATGAAATGTATACGGTGAGGGAGAAATTACATGGAAGCATGGAAGAATACGGGGCAAAGGAGTGCAGTGTTTTTTGTCCTGGTTCTCGTGATGATTTTCGCGATGCCCGGACGGGTATCTGCGGCGTGGGAGAAGAATACGGATGGCACGTATTCGTGGTATCAGAATGGAAAATTAAAGAAAAACAGCTGGATCAGCGGTACCTATTATGTAAATGCAAAGGGGATTCGGAGTACCGGTGTGACTAAGATCGGAAAGCGTTATTATTACTTTGGCAAGAGCGGTGCGGTGATCCGAAACAGCTGGATCCGTGCAAAAGGCAAGCTGTATTATGCGACGAAAAACGGATCTCTTGTGGTAGGATGCCGCCGTCAGATTGATGGTGCGTGGTATGCGTTTGGCAGGACCGGAGAACAGCTGAAGGGAAAGCGCACGTTCGGTGGCAGGACCTATTACTTTGGACTGAAGACCGGAAAGATGCTCGCGAATCAGTGGGTAAAAGAAAACAAGAAGTATTACTATTACGGAGAGAATGGTGCACTCGCAAAGAATTGCTGGGTCGGATGTTATTATGTCGGAAAGACCGGCGCCCGTCTGAAAAACACGTGGAAGGATAACTGTTATCTGCTTTCAAACGGAAGGGCAGCGACCGGTCTTGTAAAAGTCAAAAGTCATACCTATTATTTTGACCCGAAGACGTATAAGAAGCAGACCGGGATGAAGGTTACGGTAAAAGGTGTCACTTATGAGTTAAATCAGAAGGGACAGGCCCAAAAGGCATCAGGAGAGGATTCTGGCAGTTCCGGGTCGGAGGCAACGCCTCCTAAGACAAAGATTAAGGTAGAGAGTACATATTATTCCGACAGGTATGTAGATGATGAGACATTGCTTGCAGCTTTGATCTACTGCGAAGCAGGGAACCAGAGCTATACCGGAAAGCTCGGTGTCGGACTCGTGATTATGAACCGGATGAAAAGCTCCCGATTTCCGTCAAAACTGCGGGAGGTCGTTTATCAGAACCATCAGTTTGCGCCGGCCAGAGATGGCGCACTGACCAGAGCCTTAAAGAAGCCGTCGCTTGTGAGTGCGGACTGTAAAAAGGCAGCAGCGGAAGTCATGAACCGTCTGCAGAATTATAAAAAGGGAACGAGCACCAGACTTACCATTGGCGGAAAACAGGTCGCCTTCAGCTATCTGTATTTTATGACGCAGAACGCGTACCGCAGTCTTGGGCTTTCTGCAACCTATCGGAAGATCGGCAGCCACGTATTTTTTGCAAGGTGGGCATAAGCTGGGGACAAAAGGTATTTTGCCCCTATGATACATGGAAAAGGGTAGAATCGAACATATGATTGATTTTATCCTTTTTTTATGTTAAACTGTTGGGCAGGTAAGTGGAATGGAGTAAATACGATGATTGCATATTTAAAAGGAATAATTGTGGAAGTGACGGAGAGCCGACTGATTCTGGATGTAAATGATATCGGTTATCTGATTTATATTTCCGGAAGGGATGCGTCGAATATGCCGGGCCGTGGGGAAGAGGTGAAGATCTATACGTACCTCAATGTAAAAGAGGATGCAATGCAGCTGTTTGGATTTCTCTCGGAAGATGATCTGGAGATGTACCAGCTGCTTTTGAATGTCAATGGCATTGGACCGAAGGCCGCGCTTGGCGTATTGTCGGTGTTGACGCCGGATGATTTGCGGTTTGCAGTGCTCGCGGACGATGCAAAGGCGATTGCAAAGGCTCCGGGTATCGGAAATAAGACAGCCCAGAAGCTTATTCTGGAGCTGAAGGATAAGCTGAGCCTGGAGGATGCATTTGAAAAGAAGCTGGGGAAGGCGTCGGAAACAATGCCGCTTCCGGCAGACTCAGATGCGAAGACAGAGGCACTCGAGGCGCTGACTGCGCTTGGGTATTCGGCAAGCGATGCATTAAAGGCAGTGCGAAAAGCCGGGGTTACGGAGGATATGGATACAGAGACGATCCTGAAGCTTGCCCTGAAGCAGATATCGTTTTTATAGCTGATTCAATGGCAAGGCAGATGGCTGTTTATGGAGTGAAAAATGTCAAAGAGAATGATCAGTACCGATGTAACGGAGGAGGATTACCGGACAGAGCCGGGGCTTCGTCCACAGAAGCTCTCAGATTATATCGGACAGGAAAAGGCGAAAAATACGCTGAAAATATTTATCGAGGCGGCAAGGCAGCGGCATGACTCTCTGGATCATGTACTGCTATACGGCCCGCCCGGACTGGGTAAGACGACGCTTGCCGGGATTGTGGCAAATGAGATGGGCGTGAATATCAAGATCACATCCGGGCCGGCGATTGAAAAGCCAGGCGAGATGGCGGCGATTTTGAATAATTTGCAGGAGGGAGATGTCCTGTTTGTCGATGAAATCCACCGTCTGAACCGTCAGGTGGAGGAGGTTCTGTATCCGGCGATGGAGGACTTTTCGATTGATATCGTGATCGGAAAGGGGGCAGCGGCGCGTTCCATTCGACTGGATCTTCCGCATTTTACTCTAATCGGTGCGACGACACGGGCGGGCATGCTGACGGCTCCCCTTCGTGATCGGTTTGGCGTCGTACATCATCTGGAGTTTTATACCGAAAAGGAGCTGCAGACGATTGTGATACGCTCTGCGGCGGTGCTGGGTGTACAGATCGACAATCGCGGTGCGCTGGAGATCGCAAAGCGTTCCAGGGGGACGCCGCGTCTGGCCAACCGGCTTTTAAAGCGTGTCCGCGATTATGCGCAGGTGCGCTATGAGGGACGGATTACAGCAGAGATCGCGTCAGAGGCACTGGATTTGCTGGAGGTGGACCGCCACGGACTGGATGCGACTGACCGCGCTATTCTGCTTCTGATGATTGAGAAGTTTGGAGGAGGTCCGGTCGGACTGGATACGCTTTCCGCTGCGATAGGGGAAGATTCCGGTACGATCGAGGATGTTTACGAGCCATATTTGATCAAGAACGGTTTCATCAATCGCACCCCAAAAGGGCGCGTTGCTACTGACCTGGCCTATACTCACTTGGGCAAAGTCCGCCCACAAACCGAATAAAAAGGTTGTATTTCTCTCAAATTCGACTATAATGTTCAGTATAACAGTTTTGCGCAGCAGCGGATAGTTTATGAAGCAAACGTGTCTGAGGCTTGCGCAAAACGTCCGGAATAGAATACCTATATTCATATCACCAGAAAGGAACAGACACATTCATGTCGGCCAAGAATAATACACAGGTAATTATAGCGGGAAAGATTTATACCTTAAGCGGTTATGAAAGTGAGGAGTATCTGCAGAGGGTAGCATCTTATCTGAATGGAAAGATTTCGGAGTTCCGGAATCTGGACGGGTATCACAGACTTTCACCGGAGATGCGGAGTATTCTGCTGAATCTGAATACGGCGGATGATTATTTTAAAGTAAAGAAAAAGGTGGAAGAGCTGGAGCGGGAGCTTTCCGAAAAAGATCAGGAGATTTACGAGTTTAAGCATGAAATGATCACGGCACAGATCCGGCTCGAAAATGCGGAAAAAGAGGCAAAGGCACTCGAAGAGCGAAATGCACAGCTGCAAAAGGAGCTTGTCCGGCTGGAAGCACAAAGAAACGCATAAATCACACGGCTGCAATTATTGACATATTCTTTTGCAGAAGAGGGTATGGCATGGCTGCAGCTTTTTCATTATCAGGAGGATAGAATGGTTGAATTACTCGCACCGGCGGGCTCCTACGAGAGTCTGCGCGCGGCTGTGAATGCAGGCGCGGATGCTGTATATATCGGAGGAAGCAGGTTCGGCGCACGTGCCTATGCGGACAATCCGGATGAGGATGCGCTGCTGGACGGAATCAGATACTGTCACTTGCATGGGAAAAAGCTGTATATGACAGTCAATACACTTCTAAAGGAGGAAGAACTGGAACAGGAGCTGTACTCCTATCTGTTTCCTTATTATCAGGCAGGGCTGGATGGGGTGATTGTGCAGGATTTTGGCGTGGTGCAGTATCTGGCAGAGCATTTTCCAAAGCTTCCGGTGCATGCGAGCACGCAAATGACGATTACCGGCTGTGACAGTGTGCGCGTACTACAGCGGCACGGCGTCACAAGGGTCGTCCCGGCACGGGAACTGTCGCTGGACGAGGTGCAGCAGATTATAGAGGAGACCGGGATCGAGGTCGAGACCTTTGTACATGGTGCGCTTTGCTATTGCTATTCCGGACAGTGCCTTTTCAGCAGCATGATCGGAGGCAGGAGCGGCAACCGGGGACGATGCGCACAGCCATGCCGGCTTCCGTTCCGACGGGAAGACGGGGAGCGAAACATGCTTGGCAGCCAGAAATATCTTCTGAGCATGAAGGATTTGTGTACGCTTGAATTGCTTCCGGAGATTGTCGGGGCAGGGATTGCATCCCTGAAGATTGAAGGCAGAATGAAGCGGCCGGAGTACACGGCCGGAGTCGTGAGCATTTACCGGAAGTATTTGGATCGTCTGGAACAGATGGGCGGAAAGCCAAAGCATTGGAAAGCAGATCCGGAGGATCTGCGTACACTTATGGATCTGTACAACCGCGGTGGCTTTACGGAAGGCTATTATCACCAGCACAATGGGCCGAAGATGATGTCAATGGAGCGCCCGAATCATTTCGGGACAGAGGCGGCCCGGCTGATTTTACAGAAAAAAGGCGGTATACAGGCGCAGGCACTGGAATATCTGTATCCGGGAGATGTGCTGGAGAGTCATGATACTTCTTTCAGTATGACGGTGAAAGAAGAGATAAAGACAGGAGGGCGTCTTGTACTTCCGAAAAACAGCATTCGCCCAAATGGAAATGAATTGCTTTACCGCACAAAGTCGGAGCTGCTGCTGCGTAAGCTGCGGGAAGCCTATGTGGAGCAGGAGCAGAAGATAAAAATTAATGGAGTCTTAAAGATTTCTGCATGGGAACCTGCTATGCTGGAGCTGTATTGTGGTACTGTGCGGGTGGAAGTCCGTTCCGAAGAGATCGCGCAGCCGGCGAAATCGCGTCCGGTAGATGCTGTGGCAGCCAGGAAGCAGATCGAAAAGACCGGAAATACGATGTGTATATTTGAACAGCTTACGGTTTCTGTGGAGGATGGTCTGTTTTTTCCGCTGCGTGCATTAAATGAATTGCGCAGGCAGGGAATCGAAGCACTGACGGAAAAGCTGCTGGGCCATTATACAAGAAACGGGCAGCCGCAGCAGGAACGCGAGGAATTGACGCGGGCGGACGTGGAGAAAGTGTTGCCAAAGCAGAAAGGAATGCAGCTTACTGTATCTGTCCAGACATTGGATCAGCTGGAGGCAGTCGTGCGGCAGCCGGGAGGAATTGCCGGGGTGTATGTGGATCTGCTGGTAGCCGGTACCGGAAGATACCAGCTAGATGTCGGAAAGCTGCGTGTGCTTGTGCAAAGGATAAAAGAGGCAGGACTATCCTGCTGGCTGAATTTTCCGCCGGTCTTTCGTACGCAGGATCGCAGGCTGCTGGAGCTGGAGGCAATGCAGGCGCTTTTGCCGGAGTTTGACGGCTTTTTGCTCCATACATTAGATGAGCTTGGCTATGTGCAGCTGCGCGGAAGGGACGGTCAGATATGGATCGGAGATGATACCTTTTATGCATACAATGGTAAAGCATCCGGATTTCTGATTCAGGAAGGAGTCGGCAGACGAACGCTTCCGGCAGAGCTGAATTTCAAAGAGCTGATGCGGCTTTGCAATGCCGGATCGGATGGAGAGACGGAGCTTGTCGTCTATGGCCGGCAGGCGCTGATGCATTCAGCACAGTGTGTGACGAAGAATACTTCTGTCTGCACACAGATGCCGGAGTGTGGTTATTTAAAGGACCGGAAGAATGCAGAGTTTCCGGTCGTGAACCGGTGTGTCACCTGCTGCAATACGATCTACAATTCCGTTCCGCTGGATCTGAGCGGCTGTCGGAAGGAGATCGATGCGCTGTCTCCGAATTATGTGCGCGCGGTATTTACCGTGGAATCAGGAGAGGAGACTGCTGCGGTATTGGACCGGTTAAAGCGGTTGTATGTCGGCGGTCGAATGCTTTTCGCATCGGACGGACAGGACGGAACACGGGGACATTTCAGAAGAGGGGTCGAATAGGCTATGACGAATCTTATCATACAGGTTTCGAAGTACCTGATTATTATTTTAATGGCGCTGTATACGTTACAGTGCTATACCGTATTCGGCAAGAAGGATGAGGATGCGCGGGAATACCTGTTCCTGCGGCAGAACATGCTGATGTTTGCCATGCATTTTGTGGCGTTTACAGTACTGTATCTGCAGCAGACGGAGCTGACACTTTTGCTGTTTTACGGTGCGCAGGCGCTTTATCTGGCGGCAGTGCTTATCCTGTTCCGGAATCTGTATCCGCTGGCTTCCCGTCTGCTGATCAATAATATGTGTATGCTGATCTGTACCGGATTCATTATGATCACCCGCCTGGATTATGACAAGAGCATCAAGCAGTTCAAGATTGCGGTGATCTCAACAGTTGTGGCGCTGCTCATCCCGATTATCATACGAAAACTCCGGTTTATCACAAAAATGTACTGGTTCTATACCCTTGCCGGTATCGGCCTTCTGGCGCTTGTCGCGATTGCGGCGACCGCGACCTATGGCGCAAAGCTATCATTCAGTTTCGGAGGCATTTCCATACAGCCGTCCGAATTTGTCAAGATCATTTATGTATTTGCAATTGCAGGTCTTCTGACGAATGCAAAAGATTTTAAAAAGCTTGTGATCGCGACGGCGCTGGCGGCGATCCATGTGTTGATCCTCGTCGTATCTAAGGATCTCGGAAGCGCGATGATATTCTTTGTCACGTATCTGGTAATGCTGTTCGTTTCCACCCGGAACCCGTTTCTTGTACTCACCGGGATTCTGGCCGGCTCCGGAGCGGCAGTCGGGGCTTATTTCCTGTTTTCACATATACGTGTGCGTGTGCAGGCGTGGAAGGATCCGTTCAAGGATTATCAGGGCGGTGGATATCAGATATGTCAGTCACTGTTTTCTATCAGTGCGGGAAGCTGGTTTGGAACCGGACTGTGTCAGGGCTCACCGAACGCGATTCCGTTTGTGGAACAGGATTTCATGTTTTCTGCCATAGCAGAGGAGCTTGGCACGATCTTTGGCATCTGCCTGATCCTCGTCTGCATGAGCTGTTTTATCATGTTTGTGAATATCGCAATGCAGCTTTCGAACCGCTTTTACCGTCTGGTGGCGGTGGGCCTTGGAAGCACCTATGCGGCACAGATTTTTCTGACGATCGGAGGCGGTATCAAGCTTATTCCGATGACGGGCGTGACGCTGCCGTTTGTGAGCTACGGTGGCAGTTCGATGCTGAGCACACTGATCATGTTTGCAGTCGTGCAGGGACTTTACATGCTGCAGCGGGATGAAGAAAAGAAAAATCGGGAAAAACAGATAAAGGAGCAGATGGCAGCCGGGGCGGTTTATGCAAACCATGGCTATGGATATCCGAATCAGGGCTATGCGGCACCGGGCTATGGAGCGGGAGGATATGGCAATTATCCGGTAAACAGCGGGTATGGCAGCTATGACGATGGCTATGGGGCTGCTCCACCCAATGGCGGCTATAACGGATATCCGGATGCATACGGAGGCTATCCGCAGGGCGGATACGGAGATGACGGCTACTATGACGATGACGGCTATCCGCAGGATGGATACGGCTATGATGACAGCTATGGAGACGGTCGTCCGGATAGCTATGAGAACGGTTATGACGACGGATATTCCTATGGAAATGGCGGAGGCGATTATGAGCAGGAAGAAAACAGAACGTACAAAGACAGACAGTACGGACAGAAAAAGGGAATCGACCGAAGGACAGGGCGCAGGTAAAAAGGTAAAGGTGCGTGAGGTACAGTTTGACCAGGAGTCGGAGGTTCACGAAGGCAAAGGCAGAAATACGGAGCTTGGAATTGTCACTTATACGTTTGTGTTTCTGTTTCTGATGCTGGCTGGATATCTGATCTATCTGAATGTGTTTAAGGCAAAAGAATTGAATTCAAATATGTACAATACGAAGCAGGATGCGAATATTGATAAGTACATTCGCGGGCCGATCCTCTCTGCGGATGGCAGCGTGCTTGCAGAGACGCGTGTGGGAGACGATGGCAGTGAGACCCGTGTGTATCCTTATGCAAATACGTTTGCACATGTCATCGGCTATGCGACCAACGGAAAGGCCGGGCTGGAGGCATCGTGCAACTACGATCTTCTTGACTCCCACGCATCCGTACTGACACAGCTAAAAGAGTCTGATAATGAAAAGCAGATGGGGGACTCTGTTATCGTGACGTTAAATGCGTCACTTCAGAATGCAGCGTATCAGGCGCTTGGCGGCTATAATGGTGCAGTGGTGGCACTGGAGCCGAAGACCGGGAAAATTCTGGCGATGGTATCCAAGCCGGACTATGATCCGAACTCTATTGCGGAGATATGGGAGAGCGTAGTCACAGACAGCTCAAGCAGTGTATTGCTGAACCGTGCGACACAGGGATTATACCCGCCGGGATCGACATTTAAGATTCTGACGACGCTGGCGTTCATGCGGCAGCAGCCGAACGCGTATAAAACGTTCGATTTTACCTGTGATTCCAGGCTGACGGTCGGTGACATGACGATCAACTGCTACAACAACAATGCGCATGGAGAAGAGGACCTGAAGGGAGCGTTTGCCCACTCCTGTAATACGGCATTTGCAAAAATCGGTCTGAGTCTGGATAATGATGAATTTCACTCTATGTGTGAGGAATTCCTGTTTAACAAGTCATTGCCGACAGCATTGCAGCACAGTACTTCACAGTTTGTATTGGATGGCGATTCTTCAGATGGTGAAGAGATGACGACGGCTATCGGTCAGGGCAATACGCTCGTGACACCGCTTCACATGGCATTGATTACCGTTACGGTGGCGAATGGTGGTATTATGATGAAGCCATATCTTGTGGATCACGTAGAAGCTTCAGACGGTTCAATGGTGACAAAGAACAGCCCGTCAAAATATAAACGCCTTATGACGACGGAGGAAGCGCGGATCATAACAGACTTTATGAAGGAGACGGTTGCAAGCGGAACTGCGACTGCGCTGAATGGCTATGGCTTTACAGCGGCAGGCAAGACCGGCTCAAAGGCAAAAATATCGCTCTTTTCGGCTCTTACGGCTGGGGCGGCTGAGTATGGTGCAAACGGCACCGAGGGAACACATTCCTGGTTCGTTGGCTTCTCCAATGTGGATGATCCGGACCTGGTCGTTGCAGTTATTGCAGAGGACGGAGGTACCGGAAGTCAGACAGCAGTTCCGATTGCTGCGTCGGTATTTCAGGCATATTACAGTATCAAGCAGAGTTAGGACATCCGAAGGAATTTGAAATCTGTCCACTTTTTTCTTGCGCAAGGCAGTAAAAAGAGTTATACTGTCAGCAGTGATTTTTACAAATTCACAACGCGGACAGGGGGAATTGCAATGATCGAAGCAACAAGCTGTGGCGGTGTGGTGATATTCAGGGGGAAGATACTTGTTCTGTACAAGAGCTACAAGAACAAGTACGAAGGCTGGGTTCTTCCAAAGGGAACCGTGGAAGCCGGAGAAGATTATAAGGAAACTGCCACCCGTGAGGTACTGGAGGAGACAGGAGTACGGGCGTCTATTATCAAGTACGTTGGCAAGAGCCAGTACACATTCAACGTACCGGAGGATACCGTATCAAAGGATGTACACTGGTATCTGATGATGGCGGACAGCTACTACAGCAAACCACAGCGAGAGGAGTATTTTGTCGACTCAGGATATTACAAATTCCATGAGGCGTACCATCTTCTGAAGTTTTCCAATGAGAAAATGATTTTGGAGAAAGCGTACAATGAGTATCTGAATTTGAAAAAAAATAATCTTTGGGGAAACCGAAAATACTTTTAACCACAGATGCCGGGATTCCGTTGACGCGGGATGCCGGCATCTGTGACAATCTGGAGCGTGTTTGGAAAGGAATTCTATGAACTGGTATCGCGTGCCATATTTTGGGCAGACTGCAGAAAAGAGAAAGTATAAAATCATGCAGAAGTTGGACGCCGGAGAGTATCCGCTTTTCATTTACCTGATCGTTCTGGCGTCCACGTCGGTGAATCAGATGGAGATCGTATCACCGGTAGAGTATGAGCGGCAGCAGATGCGAAATGGCATAGAGCCACTGATCCTGGGCATTGCAGTCGGGATGGATGAGGCAAAAGCGCTCGCGGGAGAGATTGTGGCGGATGTATATCGGCTGACGGGTACGGCGGATGTAAAGGGGTATTACCTCAAGCTAAATGAGTAAATCAGTTGTTTCAGTGCCTTTGGTTTCCTGCAGGTGATGATGAAAACGCAGGATTGCGAATGTCCGTTTTACGGGCAGAAGAACAGGCAGACTATGGCAGCTGCCGGAATAGGAGGACGCTGGGAGAAATGCTGCATTTCATACTGAGCATACTGCTGGGTATATTAAAAATAATTGGAATCTTACTGCTGACCGTGCTGGTGCTCCTTCTGCTTGTCCTGTCGGCGATCCTGTTTGGTCCAGTGCGCTATCGTATTCGGGCGGCGAAGACGGAGGAGGCGCTGGAGACGGCTGTCACGGTCTCATGGCTGCGTTTGATTCGCGCGCGGCTTTTGGTAGATGGCCGGAAGCAGACGCATGCGCTGGATATCCGGATCTTTGGAATCTCGCTTACGAAGCTGAAAGAGTGGCTGGATCGAAGAAAGCAGAAGAAAAAGCAAAAAAGATCAAGCAGTCAATCAGAAAAAAGTCGCACGGCGCAGGCAGGAAAGCGACAAGGTTTGGATGAATCTGGCATTTCGGAGGATACGAAGGAAAGAAATAGTAGAAAGGCAGAGAGCTCAGACGAACAGACAGAGTCCGGCAAGAGTGATCAGCTGAATGTCTATCAGCAGGAGCAGCAAACGGAGAAGGAATTGGATCGAGATCCGCAGGAAGAAGACTCGGTGCAACAAGACGATACGGAAGAAGTCAAAAGTCGTTCTCGAAAAAATATTGCAGCGCGTATTTTTGAAATACTCCGCACACTTCCGTATAAAATCCGCACGTTCTGTGCTACAATAAAAAGCAATGTGGAGCGCATCCGTGAGCTTGGAAAACACATGAAACGGATAGGCGAAGGGATTTGGAGCAGGCTGCAGCAGGCCGCAGGAATTCCAGAAAAGATTCAGCAATTGTTGGATTTTGTGGAGGACTATCATCTGAAGGAGCTGTTTGCAGAGGGAAAGGCAGAGCTGAATGGCCTGTGGCGTCACTACCGGCCACGCAAGGCGGCTGGCTATCTGCGGTTCGGCACGGGCGATCCGGCGTTGACCGGGGAGCTCACCGGTGTATTGTATCTGCTGCTTCCGGCTGTTTCAGAGGTTCAGCTCGAGCCGGATTTTAACGATGCAATGCTGCAGATGGAACTGGAGCTGTACGGACGTATCCGTGTCTGCCACCTGGCAGCGACCGCATGGCGGCTGTTCCGGAACAAAAAACTAAGACGACTGATTGCAAAGATCAGAAAGAAAGGGGATTAACGCAATGGCAGATAATTTTCAGAACACAGTAGAATCTTTATTCAAAGGAATGGAGAATTTTATTACGACCAAGACAGTAGTCGGAGATGCGATTACGGTCGGAGATACGATCATCCTTCCGCTGGTTGATGTGTCCTTCGGTGTGGCTGCATCCGCCAAGTCTGAGGATAAGAAGAATAACGGCGGCGGAGGCATGGGCGGAAAGATTTCGCCGAGTGCAGTACTTGTGATCCACGACGGCACGACAAAGCTGGTCAACGTCAAGAATCAGGACAGCATGACAAAGATCCTCGATATGGTTCCGGATTTCGTAAATAAATTTATGCCGGGAAGCAGTACAAAGAAAGAGAACAGCCCGGAGGTCGACGCGGCAATCCATGCCGCAGCCACATCAGAAAATGAGAACTTCTGATGATCGCTCCCCTTTAATCTTTACATCATTTTCTGCATAAGATATAAAAAAGGGCCGGGATAGTATATGCGGCGACTGATCGGTTACACCATTTTCTGGATTGCGATAGGAATACTGGCGGGGCTATTTATTCAGGATCTTTTCTGGAGTATCATGCTGATCCTTGGCCTGCTGCTTGCTGCGTACAATCTGTTCTGCTGTGGAAAATAAATTTGAACGCTTGAATGTTTTCGGAGCAGGAGAGATGTACGATGAGAAAAAAACATTATTTTTCAAAAATTGTGCTTGCAAAAAGCAACTATATCTGCTAGAATAGCTTTGTTGTGAGTCTGCAAGTGTTTTGTAGGCTTAATATTTATCAAGGAGGTGCAATCATGGCTAAATGTGCTGTTTGTGATAAAGCTGTTCATTTCGGAAACAATGTGAGCCACTCACACAGAAGAAGTAATAAAATCTGGAAGTCCAACATCAAGCATGTCAAGGTTAAGACAGAGGACGGAGCTGCAAGAAAGATGTACGTTTGTACTTCTTGCCTGAGATCCGGAAAAGTGGAAAGAGCTTAAGCTTTACGAATAATCGACAGGTTGTCTGGAAGGATGGCCTGTCTTTTTTTGCTTTACAGAAAGTTGCAATCTGTAGAGCACATTCTTTTTAACCAAATCTGTATTTTTTTCTTTCCATTTACATGCGTTTCTGGTACAATAATAAATTGGTAGAGTAATGTCGACTGATACGGCCGATGGCCGGATATAGAAGCCCGGTACCTGATGCAACTGGCGGGTACGGGAAATAAAAGTAAATATGGAGGTTTCTGATCTATGAAAGGACGTATGAGCAATGAGCTTGGCTCAATTGTAATTGATCCGAATGTGATCGCGACTTATGCAGGCAGCGTGGCAGTAGAATGCTTCGGAATTGTCGGCATGGCAATTGTCAGCATGAAGGACGGACTGGTGCGGCTTCTCAAAAGAGACAGCCTGGAGCGCGGCCTCAGCGTGAAGATTGAGGACAATAAAATCACCATCGATTTCCACGTAATCGTATCCTACGGAGTAAGCATTTCCGCAGTAGCAGACAATCTGTTCGAAAATGTAAAGTACCGGGTAGAGGAATTTACCGGTATGGAAGTGGAAAAGATAAATATGTACGTCGAAGGCGTGCGGGTGATTGATTAAGGAGGAGCTACCAGTGAAAATAAATACGATCGATGCATCCCTGTGCGCGAAGATGTTTCTTGCAGGAGCAAAGAATCTGGAATCAAAAAAAGAGTGGATCAATGAACTGAATGTGTTCCCGGTGCCGGACGGAGATACCGGTACAAATATGACGCTCACCATTATGTCTGCGGCGAAAGAAGTAGCGGGCATGGAGAATATTACGATGGAGACATTTGCCAAGGCGGTGTCTTCCGGTTCTCTGCGCGGTGCGCGCGGAAATTCCGGCGTTATTCTCTCCCAGCTTCTGCGCGGATTTACGAAGGTCATCAAGACTGAGACCGAGATCAATGCAGCGACGCTCGCAGCGGCATTTCAGAAGGCGGTTGAGACCGCTTATAAGGCTGTCATGAAGCCGAAGGAAGGGACGATCCTTACGGTAGCCCGCGGCGGTGCGGAGCGTGCGGTTGAGCTTCTGGAGGAGAATCCGGATATTGATCTGGAGAGCCTGATCGATGCAGTGATCCGCCGCAGTGAGGAAGTGCTCAATCAGACACCGGAGATGCTCCCGGTGCTGAAGGAAGCAGGTGTCGTGGATTCTGGCGGACAGGGGCTTCTGCAGGTTATGAAGGGTGCATTTGATGCATTCCTCGGCAAGGAAGTGGACTATGACTCTGAGATCACTCCGGCAGGTGGCGAGACAAAGCCGGACGCAGAATTGAAGGAGCAGGTTTCGGCAGACATCCGCTATGGCTATTGCACGGAATTCATCATCCTTCTTGAGAAGGAGTATACAGAGGAGACTGAGCTGGCGTTCAAGGCATATCTGGAGTCAATCGGCGATTCGATTGTGGTCGTTTCCGATGACGGTATTGTGAAGGTACATGTGCATACGAATGATCCCGGACTTGCGATTCAGAAGGCGCTGACTTACGGTTCACTGACCCGTATGAAGATTGACAATATGCGCGAGGAGCACCAGGAGAAGCTTTTTAAAGAAGCAGAGAAGAAGGAAGCAGAGCAGAAGGCAGCAAAGGAGAAGGCTGAACGGGAAGCACAGCAGCAAAACCGCAAGCCGGTCGGCTTTATCTCTGTATCCATCGGAGCGGGAATTGCCGAGATTTTCAAGGATCTGGGTGTGGATTATCTGATCGAGGGCGGTCAAACGATGAATCCGAGTACGGAGGATATGCTGAACGCGATCGCAAAGGTGAACGCCGATACGATTTTTATTCTCCCGAACAATAAAAACATTATTATGGCTGCGAACCAGGCGCGCGATCTGACCGAAGACAAGGAAATTATTGTGATTCCGACGAAGACGATCCCGCAGGGCATCACGGCAGTGATCAATTACGTGCCGGAGAAGAGCGCGGCAGAAAATGAAGAGGCAATGAGCGAGGAGATTCGCCATGTCAGGACCGGACAGCTGACGTATGCGGTTCGCGATACGCATATTGATGACAAGACGATTCATGCAGGGGATATCATGGGCGTGGGAGACCATGCAATTCTGGCTGTCGGATCCGATGTGGATCCGGTCGCACTCAATACCTTAAGGGAGATGATTGACGAGGAGTCTGAGCTGATCAGCATCTACTATGGCGAGGATATAAAGGAAGAAGAGGCTGAGGTACTCCGGTCCAAGGTCGAAGAGGAGTTCCCGGACTGTGATGTAGAGCTGAATTACGGTGGCCAGCCGATTTATTACTATATTATCAGTGTAGAATAAGACTTCATCCGCTGATTTACTACGTAAATCGCTACTTTC
>OLSO01001214.1_pt1 | contig 20768 bp, 20 predicted proteins | sample 1672441 | NCBI WGS metagenome assembly OLSO01 (sample SAMEA3136686, study PRJEB25190) | human gut metagenome | biome: human gut; feature: human-associated habitat; material: faeces | place: Austria | collected 2013 | reverse complement strand
TGGTATGACAGGAGTCTCCAAAACTCTTAGTGGGAGTTCGATTCTCTCATCCCCTGTTTTTTCCTTGAAAAATGGGCTTTTGTAAGTCGTCCAGAGAAAAGGTAATCAAAAAGGTAATCAAGAGAGCTTCGGGTATTATATCCGGAGCTTTTTTTGTGTGAAAACTTGGGCCCTGTCAAGCATTTTACTCTTTTCCCGGAGATAAATTTCCGTGTTGCATGATATTTTAGCGGGAAAAGGAAGAAAATACTTGACAGGCTACAGAGAATATAATGACAAACGAGGGCTTGGCGGTTTTATCCGTCGAGCCCTCTTGACTACCAATGTGACCAATATTCCGATCAAAGTGCTTCATTCTGCTTTGTGCAGGCTTTCGAAGAAACAGGGCAATGGTTTTACCGCTTATATGAATGAAAATTCCCCGGGCGAGCATTGCCATTCCGACGATCACTGGCGGAATGTACAGCCCGGATTTCATGTATGTTGTAGAAAATCCGGATGGCGGAAAGAACATAAACCTTGTGATCGAGACAAAGGATGTTGAAAAGGAATCAGACCTGAGGGGCACAGAAAAAGCGAAACTGGAATGTGCGAAAGCCTTTTTTGAGACGCTTTGTGCGAATGGATATCAGGTTCATTTTAAAGAACAGCTTGGAAACAGGCAGATCATTCAGATTATTGATGAAGTTAAAAAAGAAGAACAGTAAAGACTGGGGCACCACCTTAGGCGTATTTGCGCTTTTGGTGGTGCTTTTTGTTATGGCGACGAGGAAAATGCACTTGCTTATAGCTTTATAAGAAAAAACTATACCTTGCTATAGGAAAAAGATGATTGACGTTTTGTATTTCATTCGGTATAATAACGACAACACACAAATCCTAGTAAATATATATGAAAAGAGGATTATAGAATGGTTGAAAAAATTCTGGACACGGAGATAGAAGAAAAAGTTCTGAAAGCAGACCATCCGGTTATTTTGGATTTCTGGAATCAGGGATGTGGTCCCTGTCAGGCCCTGGGGCCTGTATTAGAAGAATTATCGGAAGAAGAGAAAGACATTAAGTTTTACAGCATACGGATCGACGAGGGAGAGGAAGCGGTGAAACGCTTCCGGGTCATGGCAGCACCGACGCTTCTTTTTATCAAGGGTGGCACGGTGAAAAAGAAGACCATCGGCTTCCGGTCGAAAGAGAGTATTGCGGCAGTCATAGAGGAACAGCTTCGGGCATAGGAGGCTAACATGTTAAAGATAGAACACCTGAAAAAAACATTCAGCGGGAAGACGATTCTGGATGATATCAGCCTGGAAGTAAAAAGCGGCGAGATCGTTTCCATCATCGGTCCCAGCGGAACCGGAAAGACAACGCTTCTGCGCTGTGTCAATTTCCTGGAAAAACCGGACCGTGGAACCATTACCATCGATGAAGTAACCGCAGATGCGGAGCATTCGGATGGAAAAACAATCCACAGGCTGGTACAGAAAAGCGGAATGGTTTTTCAGTCCTACAACCTTTTTCACAATAAAACCGTTTTGGAAAATGTGATGGAAGCCCAGATCATTGTGAAAAAAAGATCCCGGAAAGAAGCCGAAGAGATCGCCCTGGAAAAGCTGAAAGAGGTAGGCATGCTGGAATGGAAAGACAGCTATCCCTCCCAGATTTCCGGCGGACAGCAGCAACGGACGGCCATCGCCAGAGCCGTTGCCATGCAGCCTTCCATCTTGCTTCTGGATGAGCCAACATCCGCTCTGGACCCGGAGCTTACTAAAGAAGTGCTGGAGGCCATCCGGACCATCGCCAATGACGGAATCACAATGCTGACCGTTACCCACGAGATCGACTTCGCAAGGGAACTCAGCGACCGGATCATTTTCATGGATAAAGGAAACATCGTGGAAGAAGGAACGCCGAGGGAGATCTTTAATCACCCGAAAGAACAGCGGACGAGAGAATTTCTGGAATTTCTTTTTCCCGCAGATTATCAGATATACATTTAACAAAAAGCCAAAAGGCAGGAGGAGAACTATTATGAAAAACGTATTTTTTAAACTTGTAACCACAGCAGCCGCCGCATCTCTGGTATTAGCCGCATTGCCGGTCAGTGCAGACGAAGAGGCAAAGGAAATCAAGGTGGCAGTAGCCGGAGGCTTCTATCCGATCACCTATGCGGATGACAACGGAGAGGCCCAGGGCTATGATGTGGAAGTCTTCAAGGCCGTGGACGAGTTGCTTCCCCAGTACACCTTCACCTATGAGATTACAGATAAAGAGACCATGAATGTGGGCGTGCAGTCCGGAACCTATCAGGTAGGAATTAACTCCCTGTTTAAGAACGATGCGAGAACTGCCACTTACTATATGCCGGAAAACAACGTGGGTTATACGCCGGTTGGAATCATCCACAGAGAGGGAGAAGAGATCAACAGCTTTGACGATGCTCTCGATCAGGGACTGAAGCCCTATCTGGTAAATGCATCCGGCGGTATCCGCTTTGTATACGATGACTGGAATGCAAATCATCCGGACAAACAGATCGAGTATACATTAAACACAGAGTTCAGCTATGCAGATCTCTTTGCATCCATCCGGTCAGGCGATTATGACTGGTCCGCAGATCTGATCCCGGTATTTAACCTGCAGGACAAAGATACCGTCGCAGGCCTGGTGATTTCCGATCCCGTAGCCGTGGTACCGACCTATCCGATCGTTAATCAGTCAGAAACCGAGCTGGGAGATGCCATCAATGAGGCTCTTGGAACACTGAAAGAGGACGGAATCCTCTCCAAACTTTCCGAGGATGTATTCGGATATGACGTTTTTGCTCTGGCAGAGGAAGACGAAACTGAGGCGGAGACTGAGACTGGTACCGAGGAAGAGACAGCAGCAGAGGAAACTGAAACCGCAGCAGAGTAAGGGCTGAGAGGAAAAAGCAGAGACGGAGGCAGCTATGGTAAGGGAAAGCTTTGACATTCATTTTATTATTGAAAAATTTCCAGCGATCCTTTCTGCTCTTCCGGTTACATTGGAGATCACGGCAGTCACGCTGGTGCTTGGCTGGCTGCTGGGGCTCCTTGTGGCCTGGGGAAAGGTAAGCGGTTCGGGCTGGCTGAAAAAGTTTCTCAGGATTCTGACGGATATCATTCGCGGAATCCCCACAGTTGTCCTTCTGTACATTGTATACTTTGGTCTTCCGAAGCTTATCAATGTATCCAACTGGTCGAAAATCAGCTTTGTGGTGCTGGCTTTGATGATTGAGCTAGGAACGACGAGCAGCGAGATGTTCCGAAGTGCATACAATTCCATCCAGAAAGGTCAGCTGGAGGCGGCACACGCTCTGGGATATACGGAAATCCAGAAGTTTTTCCATATCATCGTTCCCCAGGGACTGGCTGTCATCCTCCCGAATCTGGGAAGCGCGGTGCTCTCGATTATTCAGGCGACAGCTCTTGTATACACGTTGGGAATCTTCGATATTCTTGGAAAAGCAAGACAGCTGGACACCAATGTCAGCCATGTGAAAACCTTTGAAATGTATTTTTCCGTGGCGATCATCTACTGGGCCCTGGCCGTTCTGATTCAGTTTATCTTCAGCCGTCTGGAAAAACAGATGAGAAAGGAAAGTGTACAATGAATTTCAGCTGGGCGTTTATTTTTGATACAACAGGATATGTGGTCAAAGCCCTGCCGCTGACCCTTTTCCTGACGATCTTTCCGGTGACGGCAGGCCTGGTGCTGGGCTTTCTCCTGGCGCTGCTGAAAATGTATCGGGTTCCGGTGGTGAATCGTCTGGTATCCATTTACGTTTCCTTTTTCCGGAGCATTCCGCTTCTGGTGTTGCTTTTCCTGGCTTTTTACGGGATTCCGAAACTGATCAATTTTACCTTTTACGGCGGGGAACGTGTCTGGGGTTCCATTGATATGAATAAAAATGTGACCGCTGTCGTGACTTTGACCCTGTATTCCTCAGCTTTCCTCTGTGAGATCGTCAGGGGCGCTTTAAATTCGGTGGATATGAGGCAGATGGAAGCGGCCCATGCCCTCGGGATGACAAAGCGGCAGGCCTATTTCCGGATCATCATTCCCCAGGCCATCATCGTGGCGCTGCCGAACTACTTTAATTTTTTTCTGGCTCTTCTGAAAGGAACCTCCGTCGTCTTCACGATCTCTGTGGTGGACATCATGGCGGCGGCAAAGCTTCAGGCGGAGTACGGATACCGTTACATAGAAGCTTACACACTGGTTGGCTTTTTCTACATTATATTAAGCATTGGCTTTTCACAGATTTTTACCCGAATTGAAAAAAACGCAAAGCTCCATATGGGCCTTGCAGAATAGAAAAGGAGACTTATCATTATGGAAAGAAAAAAACTGATTTCAAGAATTGACAGAGCACATACCACCCCGGAACAGCAGGCAGCCATCGACCACCATATCGAGCAGGGCTACCGCATCACAAATATGAAGGAAACGCTTCTTCACAGCGTAGTATCCTTCACCTCTCTGGAGGAAGGCTCCTATGCGGTGGACAAAGCGCTGAAAGAAAAGATCGGAAACCGGGCAAAGATCCTATTTGGCTATGCGATTTCTTCCGGAAACGAATGCCCGATCTGCGGAAACTATTTCAAATGGGTGCTGGAGGATCAGCTGGGAATCAAGGATTTTGACCATTTTGAATTTACCGATGAAGAGATGGAGCTTCTCGATTTTGCAGCAGCTCTGGTAAAAGACCCGAACCATGTGCCGGACGAGGTCTACGAGCCCCTGCAGGCAAGATACGATGAGGAGACCCTGGTTCTCATCGTCACCACAGCCGTACTGACCCTGGCCAACAACTACTGGAACAATATCGTAGGAACCCCCATCGATGATTACCTCCACGATGGCCACTATGTAGAACGGGAGCTGGATATCCAGAAAGCAGCATCAGAGCAGAAATAATCATAGGGGATAAAAATAGTCGTCAAGGTGGCGGCTATTTTTGTATCTTATTGCTATCTGTGCCGAATGTGTATCCGGCACAGAAGCAGGTGAGTCCAAAGCTCACGACTGCAATGAAATCCAAAATACTCATTGGCTAAGCCCTTTCCAGTAAATACTCATTCGATTTGGAAATACCAATGGCCTCACCGCAAAGGTGCAGGCCGTTTTTTATCCGGTTTTTAAATGTATCACAACTTTGTAAGAGAAAAAATATAATTTATTTTATGGTGCAGCCTATAGGTTAAATAAATTTGTTATAGCAGTCATTTCCTTTGCAATAATGAAATAAAGATTTGACAAATAAACGAAATGGATTTATAATATGTTTAACAAGGGAGCCGGAAGGTGAGTGCAGATCACCCGACCCGGCGAAAATTAAAACTTCCTACAAAAAGTAGCCGTCCAAACTTTGTCGAGAGCGGGACGGCTATTTTTTATGCGTCAAATTCAGAATCGATACAATTAAGCTTGCAATTGCTATAATGACCATAAATTCCTCATATGTACTCATAAAATCACCTCTTCCGTAAGGTCTCGGATCGGGTGAGAGCACGTCCCCCAGCTCCCTGGGTAAGCATATTATATTTTTATTATAATAGTAAAATTTGATATATGCAATATAAAAAGCAACAATAGAAAAGTAAAACCAATCAGATTTTTGTGCCGCATAATCTAAGAAAAGACAAAAAATATTGACAGTAAACTCCCCTCTATGGTATACCTCAGAGAGAAGTTAGAAAAAACAAACTGGAGAATACCATACGATGAAAAAGAAAAACAGTCACCTTCCTGAGTTCCTGCTGGGATTGGTTCTGATCGAGACCGGGATTCATCCAGAGAGCAGCGACCATATCCTGACCCTCTCCACCTGCACCGGAAACGGCTATGATTCCCGTATGACCGTCCATGCCGTGTGTATCGACGAACAGACCACAGACCCGGAAAAACTATTCTGAAACTTCTATCAGGATGAAAAAACGCTCATGCAGATTAAGACAACTTGAGCGTTTTTTTTATTCTTCTTTTTTGAAAAATCCCGGAAATAAGCCATTTTTTACCATCCAAAACCGTAACCGGTGAGTACGAATCAACAAAAGTTTGTTGACACTAATACCTACTTATGATATAAAACTTTTGATTAGTCGTGACTTACGAGGAGCTGATATGAACGAGAAAAAAGGACAAGAATTAACGGAAGATCTGGCGAGCGGAATGCCCTGCTCGAAACGCGAGACGGTGGAAAATATGCTGGAACAGCTTTGCCACTGGAGGAAAAACAGCTGCCCGCTCTCATCATCCCGGCTGTGTGAAAAATTTCAGTTGTCCAGAAGAGAGTGTACCTACTATCTGAAAAAAATGCTGGAATACGGTTACATCTTTCCGCTTGCAAATGCAGATGAGATTCAGCTGACTTCTTTTGGGATCGCCAGAGGGGAGGAGCTGGGATACCGTCATGAGACCTTCAAGCAGTTTCTTCAGCTGGCCGGTGTAAAGCCGGAGGATGCAGAAGAAGACGCCTGCCGGATAGAACATGTGGCAGGGGAGAAGACGGTAGAAAGCATCTGTCAGTTTATAAACAGCGGCGTACCCAGCGAGAGGATCCTGCATCACTCAGATCTTCGGTTTCGCTATGAGCCGGGGACCTATGAAATGGGAATGGGGATCTATGAGATGGAGCGGCTGTGTCCGAGAAAACTGGCGCAGGAATATTTCTGGTATAAGGAATGGATCACGCTGGAGATCAGCAGGGAAAAAAGCACCTGTAAGCTGATCCGGAAAGAAGAAAGCCAGTCGGAAAAGCTGTGGTATATGGACCGGGATGCCGGATGGCTCCAGGCAGAAGAAAAGGAGTGTACCATATGCATACCTGCACAGGCGTTTGAATTTATCATTTGTCCGTCAGATCCCATTATAGAAGGAGAGCTTTTGATTGCTTTTGTAAAAGAAGGAGATCTTCCTGTGGAAAAAGCATGCAGAGAGTTGAATGTCCATATCTCCTGAACGGAAGGTGAAAGATGAAAACAACAGAAGAAGTACAACAGACAGGCCTTCCATCTTTGCTTCAGATCAGGTATCTGATGGAACTGGAAAAAGTCGGATGGAAGCGTGGAACGGTCATGGAGATCGCAGGAAAATGCGGCGTCAGCCATCCCGCAGTCAGCCGTTACCTGAAAAGCTGCTGTGAAAAAGGAATTCTGAATGAAAAATATGAATTTACCACAGTGGGAAAGATGATGCTGGACCGTTACCGGAAGCTGATCGATGAGACAGAAAATTATCTGGCCAGGATTGGAATCGATGAGGAGGCGCAGGGAGAGACCCTCAGAAAACTGATTGAAAATCTTGACTGTGCAACCCTTGGAAAAATCGTGCGAAGCGACCGCTCATCGGTACAGCATGTGCCCAAACCGGTGATCTGGAAGGAAGAAAGTTTTCTGGATGATATGCTGGCATGGGGAAGCTGGCCAGTGTGTATCGCCATTTATCAGGCGGGCAGCCAGATCGAACAGCTTCGGAAACGTTCCATGGCAGACAGGGGGGTTGAGAGACAGGCCATGCTCCGGCATAACAAGCGTGGAAGCTGGCTGGAACTGAGCATCCAGAAAATGAATGCAATATCCAGAGTGGATCATGCCGAGATGGAAGGAAAATTGTCTTCCCTGAAATACGAATGTAACGGAAGGCTTCACAAAGCGGAGATACGGGGCAACAAAGTCAATATCCCGCTGGAGGCCTGCCGGTTTATACAGAACAGCAGAGGAATTATCAAAGGCAGAGTGGCCATCACAGTCACATGCAGCGTTGGCTGCGTCCACATGCCGGAGAGTACCGCATTGCTGATATTCTGGCTTTGAAAAAAGCCAGCTTTACCAGATAAAACAAAACATACAGAGAAAATGGAGGAAAAAACGTGAATAAAAATCCGGTCCGCTTTTTTTGGATGATACTTGGATTTCTTTGCCTGGGGCTTGGAACGGTGGGGATTGTCCTGCCGATCCTGCCCACGGTTCCTTTTTACATGGCGACGGTGTTCTGCTTTGCAAAAAGCTCCGAGCGGCTTCATCGCTGGTTTCTGGGAACGCAGTTATACAAGAAGCATCTGGAGAGCTTTGTGGAAAAGAAGACAATGACTTTAAAGACCAAGTGTTCCATTGTGGGAATGGTGACGGCTCTGATGACAGTCGGCTTTCTCATGATGAAACAGGTGCCTGTCGGCAGGATCTGCCTGGTAGTCGTGTGGCTCTGCCATGTGGTTTATTTCTTTGGAATGGTAAAGACCGGGGAGGGAGAAGAAAATGATTAAGACAAGACTGGTGGCTCTTCTCTCCCAGGCAAAAAAGTATATCATCCAGAATGTATTCTGGCAGTGGGCGGCACTGCTGGCGCAGATCGTAGCCGTTTTTTCCGCGGCGGGTCTTCTGGAGAGCGCCTTTTCCGGAAAGACAGAGGGATCAGTATTGAGACGGACCGTGCTGATCCTGGTCCTTTCCGTCTGTATCCGCTTTGTCTGTGACCGGATGGCGGCGAGGGCTTCTTATGCAGCCAGTGTGGATGTAAAGCGCATTCTGAGAAAAAAGATCTATGAAAAACTGCTTCGCCTGGGTGCCTCTTACCGGGAACAGACAGCGACTTCTGAGATCGTGCAGATGAGCTCGGAGGGCGTGGAGCAGCTGGAGATCTATTTTGGGAAATATCTTCCTCAGCTGTTTTACAGTTTATTGGCTCCTGTGACGTTATTTGCGGTACTTTCCAGAGTGAGTGTGAAAGCAAGTGCAGTGCTTCTCCTCTGTGTGCCGCTGATCCCACTCTCCATTGTTGTGGTGCAGAAGATCGCCAAACGGCTTCTTGACAAATACTGGAGCGTGTATACAGGACTGAGTGACAGCTTCCTGGAGAATCTGCAGGGACTGACTACATTGAAGATTTATCAGGCAGATCAGCAGAAGGCGCAGGAAATGGACGAGGAAGCACAGCAGTTTCGGAGCATTACGATGAAGGTGCTGACCATGCAGCTCAATTCCACCAGCGTGATGGATATCATGGCCTATGGGGGTGCAGCTGTGGGTATGATCGAAGCGCTCCGCGAATTTGCGCGTGAGGAGATCGGGCTGGCCGGTGTCCTGACGCTTCTTCTTCTGGCGGCTGAGTTTTTTATCCCGCTGCGTCTTCTGGGCTCTTTTTTTCACATCGCGATGAACGGAATGGCGGCCAGCGACAAGATTTTTTCTCTTCTGGATATGCCGGAACCGGAGCAGGGAACAGCAGAGGCTCCGAAGTGCGCGGTGGATATTCGTTTTGCAGGGGTACATTTTTCTTATGAAGAAGACAGGGAGATTCTGAAAGGAATCGCTCTCACACTGAAAGCGGGAAGCTTTGTGTCGCTGGTGGGAACCTCCGGCTGTGGTAAAAGTACCATCGCGGGGCTTTTGAGCGGGAAAAATAAAGGGTATCAGGGCAGTATTCAATTTGGCGGAACAGAGCTTTCCAGGATTCCGGAAAGAGAGTTGATGGCGTATATCACGGTGGTGACGCACAACAGTTATCTCTGGAAAGGGACGGTGGAGGAAAATCTTCGGATGGCAAAACCGGAGGCAACCGCGGAAGAGATGAGAGCGGCACTGAAAAAAGTGAATCTGCTGGCCTTTCTGGATACGCAGCAGGGTTTTGAGACACCGCTTACGGAAAAAGCCGGCAATCTGTCCGGCGGACAGAAACAGAGACTGGCGCTGGCAAGGGCGCTTCTACACGATACCCCGGTTTATATTTTTGACGAGGCGACTTCCAATATCGATATGGAAAGCGAAGAGATGATCATGGAAGTCATACGGGAACTGGCAAAGACCAAAACGGTGCTGCTGATCTCCCACCGCCTCGCGAACGTCGTGGATTCGGACTGTATTTTCATGCTGGAAAAAGGCAGGATTGCGGAAGCAGGGACCCACGGGGAACTGATGAGGCTTAAGGGCAGCTATTATGAACTGTATGAGAGCCAGAGAAAACTCGAAGCGTACACAAAGGAGGCGGACTTATGAGCAGTACAAAGAAAAGACGAAGCGGTATTCAGATCATGGGTCAGCTCATTGGTCTGGTAAAATCCATGCTCCACATTATGCTGGCGGCCATTCTTCTCGGAACCGTTGGCTATCTGTGTGCGATTTTCCTGACCATTACAGCGTCGAAGGCCGTTATGAAGGTGGCAGGAGGCGGAGCACTTTCCGGCAGGCTGTTTTTCGGGCTGATTCTGCTTGCAGTGATGCGGGGCATTTTCCATTATGCGGAGCAGTACTGCAATCATTTTATTGCGTTCAAATTGCTGGCAGTGATCCGCCACAAAGTTTTTGCGGCCCTGAGGCGGCTCTGTCCGGCAAAGCTGGAAGGGCGTGACAAGGGAAATCTGATTTCTATTATTACGACTGATATCGAACTTCTGGAGGTTTTTTATGCCCATACCATTTCGCCGATCGCGATTGCGGTTCTGACCTCTGTTTTCATGGTCTGCTTTATGGGACGGTATCACTGGTGTGCGGGGGTGTTTGCGCTGATCGCTTATTTTTTCGTAGGAGTCGTGATTCCGCTGTGGAATGGAAAGCGGAGCGGTGACAAAGGAATGGAGTACCGCAATGCGTTCGGAGAACTGAACAGCTTTGTGCTGGAGTCTGTGCGCGGTCTGGATGAGACCATTCAGTACGGGTATGGAGAAAAGCGAAATCAGCAGATGGAAGAACGTTCGGTATCTCTTGGCCGGATGCAGAAAGAACTGAGCCGTATGGAAGGCAGTCAGCGGGCCGTGACCAATCTGGTAATTCTGCTTTTTTCCTTTGGGATGTTGTTTCTGATGCTGAGCCTGTATGAGAGGGGGGCGGTGAGCTTTGAGGCAGTGGTGATCTGTACGGTTGCCCAGATGGGCTCTTTTGGGCCGGTGGTGGCTTTGTCGAGCCTCTCCAACAACTTGAATCAGACGCTGGCCAGCGGGGAACGGGTTCTTTCTATATTGGAGGAGACTCCGATGGTAGAGGAAGTGCCGGGAGACGGGGTGACAGGGAAAGAGAGAGCGGAAGCTTTTCGTGGTGCAAAAGTCAGCCATGTGACTTTCGCCTATGAGAATGAAGTGATTTTAAAGGATTATTCGATCGATCTGAAACCGGGAAAGGTGATTGGAATACACGGAGCCAGCGGCAGTGGAAAATCCACGCTCTTAAAGCTTCTGATGCGGTTCTGGGATGTAAACCGGGGAGAAATCCAGGTGGATGGTCAGCCAATCAAGAGGATTCCAACCGGAAAGCTAAGGGATATGGAAAGCTATGTGACCCAGGAAACACACCTTTTTCATGATTCCATAGCCAACAATATCGCGATCGGAAAGCCGGGAGCCTCCCGGGAGGAGATCATCGAAGCGGCAAAGAAGGCGTCGATTCACGACTTTATTCAAACCCTGCCGGATGGTTATGATACAAAGGTCGGCGAACTGGGAGATACCCTGTCAGGCGGAGAAAAGCAGAGGATCGGCATCGCCCGGGTTTTTCTTCATGATGCGCCCTTCCTGCTCCTCGATGAGCCCACTAGCAATCTGGATTCCCTGAATGAGGGCATTATACTGAAATCTCTCCGTGAGTCCTGCGATAAGAAAACGGTAGTTCTGGTTTCTCACCGCCAGTCCACGATGCAGGTGGCGGACGAAGTGTACGAGATGGAAAATGGAAGAATCTCATAAAAAACAGAATGGAAGCGGCATCACTCAACGAAAAATGATTGAGTGGTGCCGTTTTTTGACTTGTTTGGAGAAAATCGGTATAATAGAAAGAAACTCACGAGAAAGGAACGAAGAAAATGAATTATTCCGAATGTATCATAAAAGCAAAAGATCGGATCGGCAAATTTTGTAAGGCCTGTCCGGAGTGTAATGGAAGAGCCTGTAAAAATCAGATGCCGGGGCCCGGTTCCAAAGGGATCGGGGATACTGCCGTACGAAACTACGACAAATGGAAAGAGATCCGTGTACAAATGGATACCATCGTAGAAAACAAGCCTGTGGACACTTCTCTGGAGCTCTTTGGAAAAACGTTCTGTTATCCTGTTTTTGCAGGACCGGTGGGAGCCGTTTCGCTTCATTATGGGGATTGCCTGGATGATGTGGCCTATAATGATATTCTGGTGTCCGCCTGCGCGGAAAACGGTATTGCCGCGTTTACCGGGGACGGTGTGAACAGCAATGTGATGGTGGCGGCCACGGCGGCTATCAAAAAAGCAGGGGGCGTCGGGATTCCCACGGTGAAGCCCTGGAATCTGGAGACGATCCGGGAGAAGATGGAGCTGGTTCATGAATCTGGGGCCTTTGCGGTGGCTATGGATATCGATGCCGCAGGTCTTCCATTTCTGAAAAATATGGAGCCGCCTGCAGGAAGCAAGACTGTGGAGGAACTCCGGGAGATCATCGAGATGGCCGGAACGCCCTTTATCGTGAAGGGAATTATGACGGTGAAGGGCGCTTTGAAGGCGAAAGAGGCAGGGGCGGCAGCCATCATCGTTTCCAACCACGGCGGGAGAGTGCTGGATCAGTGCCCAGCGACGGCGGAGGTACTGGAAGAGATTGCAACGGCTGTAAACGGTTCCATGAAGATTCTGGTGGATGGCGGAATCCGCTCCGGAGCTGATGTCTTTAAAGCCCTGGCCCTTGGAGCCGATGGCGTTGTCATCGCTAGGCCCTTCGTCACAGCTGTCTACGGCGGAGCACAGGAAGGCGTCCGCTCCTACATTGAAAAAATCGGTACCGAGCTGGAGGACACGATGAAAATGTGCGGCGTGTCCAGCTTGAAAGAGATTACGAGGGAGTGTGTTAGATAAAAGACAAAGCTTTTTCTTATAACCAACAATAGAAAAAAGATAAGTCCCCAGCCCTTGTCATCGCTTCCTGGAAGGACTAAGATAGAAGGAAAATAACGGCCCGGTGAGGCAAAAGGAGAATGAAAAACATGACTTACATAGCAAGAGAAGACGCACTGGCGTTATTGAAGAAGTACAATAAGGACCCGTTTCATATTCAGCATGCTCTGACGGTGGAGGCTGTTATGAGATGGTATGCGAAGGAGCTGGGGTACGGCGATGCGGAGGAATACTGGGGCATCGTTGGTCTGCTTCATGATATTGATTTTGAGCTTTATCCGGAGGAGCACTGCCTGAAAGCGCCGGGGCTTCTGAGAGAAGGTGGTGTGGGAGAGGATATCATTCATGCTGTGGTGTCTCATGGATATGGAATTACCGTAGGCGGCGTTACGCTGGATGTGGCTCCGGAACATGAGATGGAGAAGGTGCTTTTTGCAGCAGATGAGCTGACGGGGCTTATCTGGGCCGCTGCTCTGATGCGTCCCTCCAAGAGCACGAAGGATATGGAGCTCAAATCCCTGAAGAAAAAATATAAGAGTAAAGGCTTTGCTGCCGGCTGTCCCCGTGAGGTGATCGAGCGCGGAGCCGAGCAGCTTGGCTGGGACCTGGAGAAGCTTCTTACCATGACGCTCCAGGCGATGGCCGCTACGGAGGACACGATTCAGGCAGAGATGACAGCAGAGCAGTGATAGAGTAATAATTTGACCTCTCACCACTCCAGCGCCTGACGAAAAGACAGTCCCGGCTGCAGTTGCGGCAGCTGGAAATACTAATGCTCCGAAAATCTGCTAAAAGCATGAGCAAAAATCCAGAACTCGCTTCGCTCAGACAATGGATTTTTGCTCATAACGCAGATTCCCGGGGCATAAGTATTTCTACAGCTGCCTCACATGTCAGCCTGGCCTGCTTTTTCGTCGGGCGCTTCCTTGTATTGCTTATGTTAGTAGGCTGGTCAAATACCAGCATCAGTGAAAAAGTCCCGCCTACAATTGCTGTTACCACACCCAGCCCCCACCAGAAAGTCCGCACCGCGCTGACATGTGGAGGAGGCGGAGAAATTCTTATGCTGCGATGAGCTGCGTTATGAGAGAAAATCCATTGTTTGAGCGAAGCGAGTTATGGATTTTCTCTCATGTTTTTAGCAGCGAACCGCAGCATTAGTATTTCCCGCCGACGCAACTGCAGCCGGAGCGGACTTTCCTGCGGGGGCGTCCTGTCCACCACATCTTTTAAACCTTTAATGGGCGCCCCGCTTTATCAATCTTTCACCCGCACATTTTACTCCCCCAAAAACCTCCCCAATCGTAGAAAAATCCACTGTGAGCAATAGTTTTTCCTATTGCAACAGTGGATTTTTCTACGTTAAGATGTATATGACAATTCAGAACTAAAAAAAGAGAAAGAAAACAGGAGCACAGGATGAAAGGAAAAGGCATACATTCAAGATCGATCTTCGTACAACTACTGGTATTTTCACTGCTTGCCAGTCTGGTTCCGACCCTGCTCATCAGTATATTTTTGTTTTATAAGCTGGATCGCACCGCACAGGCGGAGGTACAGGATTACCATGATCAGATTACTTCTCAGTATATGAAAAACATAGAAGAAAAATTGCAGCAGTATCGAAAAAGCCTGGAAGTGATCGCGAATAATACGGTGATTTTAAGTACACTGACAGATGAAACGCTAAACCCCTACGACAAAGGAGAACTGGTCAGCAAAGAAGTGAATAACTCTCTTTTGCTGGAGAAACAAAGCGAAGTGAGAAACTGCATGATCTATTCCAGCGTGCAGGATTGTAAAATATATGGCAGGCGTGCATCCATGATGCAGCAGGCGAGCAGAGAAGTGTGGTATCTGCAGGAAAGGGCAATGAAAGACGACTGCTTTTCCTACTTTGCCTTAAAAGATTCGGAACCGATTCTGTCTCTGGTGAAAGATATCGAAGAGCTGGATACCGAACATCTGAGCCGCTCACAGCTGGGAATCATTAAACTGGATGTAGCGATGAAACGCCTGTTTGTACCGGCGGCGACCGACAGTGAAGAAAATGCCACTTACGATGTCATCGTCTATAAAAATGAGGGAGAAGATGCAAAAATCCTCTATCAGACCCTGAAAGAGAATGGAAGCGAGATCTTAAAAAAATACTGGTCTGATACAGCAAAGGAAGAAACTGGTGCAAATTCCGAGGGACTGATTGATACCTATACGGTGGCTGGTCAGACCCTGGAGGATTATGGACTGAATCTGCTGTTTTTATTTGATAATCAGGATTCACTGGAGAAACGGGCGGAGATCATAGAGACGATTCTTCCGTTGCTGCTTCTTCTGATGATAGCCGTCACCGGGGTGATTTACTGGTACAGCGAAGATTTCTCCTCCCGGGTGGAACTTCTGGTGAAAAAATTCCGCCGTGCGGAGACCGGCGATCTGTCAGTGAGCGAAAAAATCAGTGGAACCGATGAGATTGCAGTGCTGGATCAGCAGTTTAACCGGATGCTTGGCAAACTCGATCAGCTGATCAAGACCAGCTATGTTCAGAAACTGGAAAATAAAGAGGCACAGCTGAAAAATCTGCAGCTCCAGATCAATCCCCATTTTCTGTATAACACGCTGGAAACCATCAGTTCCATTGCGGCGGTGAAGCAGGTGTTTGTCGTGTGTGATATCTGTGGAAAACTGGGGGAGATCTTCCGGTACAGTCTGGGAAAAGATTACGGAGAGCTGGTTCCGCTGGAACAGGAAATGACCCATATTAAAAACTATATGTTTATTCAGAAGATTCGTTACGGGGACCGCCTGCAGGTATTTTACAACATCGATGTGGATGCGGCCCATGTCTATATTCCAAGGTTTATCCTGCAGCCGATTGTGGAAAATGCGATTTCCCATGGACTGAGCAACCTGACCAGTGTCGGAACGCTGGAAGTCTCTGCCTTTGAAAAAAAAGACCGGCTGTATATTGAGATTGAGGACGACGGGGAAGGCATGGTTCGGGAAAAAGTGGCCGAAATCACACGTTTTATCAATACCGCAAAACCGGTGGAGGGAAAGAAAAATATAGGGATCCGTAACGTCAACCAGAGAATCAAACTGGCTTATGGAGAAGCATATGGAATTACCATCAGGAGCGCTCCATATCAGGGAAGCCGCTTTACGATCCAATTGCCAATCATGAGGAAAGGAGAAGAAGATGAGACATAATATACTGATTGTGGATGACGAACAGCTGATTCGCCAGGGCTTACGGGCGCGAATCGAGTATCTGGGAATTGATGTGGATGAGATTTTTGAGGCGGAAAATGGTCTGATGGCATTGAGGCTCCAGGAGGAGCATCCGATTGATGTGGTGATCACAGATATCCGTATGCCGGATATGGACGGTCTGGAACTGATTCAGGAGATGCAGAAGAAAAACAATCAGATAAAATTTGTCGTACTCAGCGGCTATGCGGAGTTCAGCTATGCGGAGACGGCAATCCGGCTGGGCGTAAAGGCGTATCTGTTGAAACCGGTCTCCAACGATGATTTGAAGGCGGCCTTTGATAAGGCCTACAAAGAGATGGAACAGACGGCAAGCGTTCGCCAGGAAGTACAGATGAAAAAGCGAATGGATCGGGAAAAACAGGTTTATCAGCAGGAGAAGGCGCTGAATGCACTCTTTTCCAGCCAGGAAGCCGGTGTAGTTACAAGGGAGCAGCTCTGCAAGCTCTGTGGATATGATGAAAAAATGTGGGCAGGGGGTGCAGAATCGGTACTTTATCTGGCGATTCTGCACATCAACAAGGAAAGCTTTGAACATCAGAGATTTCGGCCGGTGGATCATGAACTGGTACGTTTTATGATTCGGAATATTTTTGAAGAGATCCAGGCACCATGTGAGAAGCTTCTGGTAAACAGTTTGTCAGATACGAGACAGATGTATGGTATTTTCATAGGAGATGATAAGAAAAAACTGCGGATGGAAGTGGAACGGATCTATCTGAGGATGCGCTCGGTGCTGGAAAAGAAAATGGGAATTTACCTGACGATCGGCGTCAGCCGGTGCCGCAGCCAGTTGGAGGGAAAGGAAACTTCAGAGGCGAGACAGGCTTTAAAACAGCGAATCATCTATGGAAAAGCCAATATTTATTTTTATGAGGATATCCGGATTCTGGGCGAACAGGAATTCCCAGTGTCTCAGCTGCATCTGCTGGAACAGTATATTGAGCATAATGAGATCTTCAAGGTGAAAAATTTGGTGCAGGAGATTTTTTCGGAAGAACTGGTGAAAAAGTATGGCAGCGCCTATCTGCGGATCATGTGGATTCGGATCTTAAATCTTTTGCTGCATCACTATGAGCGGAGAGGAAGAAACGCGGCAGAGATCGAAAAAATGCTGCAGAATTATAACCTTCTGGATCGGATTCAGTCGCTTCAGGAGATCCGGCAGAAGATCATAGAGATGGTGATGGAGTGTGTATCCACGGAAAGCGTTGCCGATGCCAACGCCAGAAGCAAGATTCAGATGGCGATTGGTTATATTCAGGAGCATTTTGCGGAAAACCTGACGGTCAATGTTTTGGCGGAGCATTATGGAATGAGTCCGAATTATTTTTCCTCGATGTTTAAGAAAGAGATGAGCCGGTCTGCCGTGAATTATATTACGGAACTTCGGATCAATCAGGCGAGAGAGCTTTTGTACCATTCAGAGCTGAGCGTGGTGGATATTTCAAAAAAAGTGGGATATGAGGACAGCCAGTATTTCTTCCGGGTATTTAAAAAGTATCTGGGAATGACGCCTCTGCAGTACCGGGAAGAGAGCAGAAAATAGAAAGAGGGAAAAATGATGAAACGAATGAGAAGAATTGAAAGTCCGAAGGTCGCACGGCTGCTGTTTTTGCTGTGCTGGTTTGCTTATTTTACCTCCTATATCGGACGGCTGAATTATTCATCGGCGATGACGGAGATGATTCAGGGGACGATTCTGACGAAGAGCCAGGCGGGCTTTATCAGCATGGTGTACTTTTTTGCCTATGGAATCGGACAGCTTTGCAACGGGATTCTGGGGGATAAGTTTCACCCGGGAAAGATGATTTTTACCGGGCTGGCCATTGCAGCCGGAGCGAATCTCTGTATGGGATTTGCCGGAGGCTTTCAGGTGATGGCGGTTATCTGGGGAATTAACGGATATGCACAGGCGATGATCTGGCCGCCGATCATCCGTATCTTTGCGGAGATGGTGAGCAGGGAGCAGAAGATGAAGTTCTGTGTGGACATCGTGTCTTCCCAGGTACTTGGCACCCTGGCTTCTTATCTGCTGGCCGCCGGCGTGATGTGGCTGATCGGCTGGAGAGCGGTCTTTGGTGCGGCAGCCATCTGTCTGGGCGTGATGTCAGTTGTGTGGATTATCGGGTTTGGAAAAATTGAAAACTGTGGAAAAGACCCGGAAAGAGATGCGGCAGAGGTGGATAAACGTGGGAAAGACAGCTCTGTAAAAACGACGGCTGCGGGAAAAACGGCCTGGTTTGGTTCCGGCATCCTGATGGTACTTTTTCCTGTGATTATTCACGGGATGCTGAAGGACGGGGTAACAACCTGGGTTCCGACCTATATCACAGAGACCTTTTTTACTTCTCCGGCCTTTTCGATTCTTGTGACGACGGTACTTCCGATTGTCAATCTGAGCGGGGCCTATGTAGCCCAGTATCTCTATAAAAAATGTAAAAATCAGGAGGCGATGGCAGCTGTCTGTCTGTTCCTGGTTGCCGTGCTGGCACTGACTGGTATCTGGATTGGAAAGGATGTTTCCATGATTCTGACCGTGGTACTCTTTGCCCTGACAACGGCTTCCATGATGGGAGTCAACACACTGTTTGTCAACCTGTTTCCGCTTCGCTATGAGGCGATGGGAAAAGTGTCTACGGTATCTGGTTTTATGAACTGTATGGCCTATGTGGGAACGGCAGTCTCTACCTTTACGATCGGTGTGCTGGTAGAACAGAAAGGCTGGAATGTGACGATCGGAAGCTGGGTAGTGATGACTTTCCTGGCGCTGGTGGTGTGTATGCTTGGAAGAAAGAAATTTTCATAACAAAAGACAAAAAGAAAACCCTGACTGGAAAAAACTGGTCAGGGTTTTCTGATTTCTGTTACAGATGAATCACCGGGCTTGTGCATACCAGGTTTTCGATGATGGTTTCTTTTTCAAAAAGCATCGGAATGATGATCCGGTCTTCCTTGAAAGAAGTCAGCGGGATCCGGTCGGATACGCCACAGGTGATGAGCTGATCTCTGGTGCGGAGGGTGATCTTGTAATCCTCCTCGGGAAGCGGCTCATAACCCGGTTTTCCGGTCTGATGGATGGTGAAAGAGAGGGCTTCTCCGTCGTTATGGACTTCCAGCAGAGGGCCTTTGCATACCCAGGTGCGCTGGTGATGAATCGCATCGGAGAGCTCCTGGCAGACGTCGCCCTCCGGTTCTCCCTCAATGTAGGTGGAATAATGGCCGTGCAGGCTGCTGTTGCCGTGCAGGTCCATGCCGCAGGTAGCAGCGATGTTTTCGCCGGAAAGTACCAGGTCTTCCCACAGTTTGACACCTTTTTCATTGACCTCGTGGAGCGGTTCCGGGTTGTTGAAGATCTCGATGAAATCACAGCAGGAATAATCGGTGATCGTCATCTCGAAACGGCAGCCCTGGGCGAAGGGCCAGCCGAAGGAATAGGGGTGAGCGACACCCACCAGCGCTCCTTTTTCACGGGCGGCCTGGAAGAGAAGTTCCGGTTTATGCTTGTTGATGTTTTCCCAGGGCACATACTCGGTCAGGTTCAGGCAGAGAATATGTCCGTAGTAAGTCGTGTATTCCATGCCCGGGATAAAGGCGATGGGCTGCGGATGCTCTTTCAGATAGTTCTCAATCTTGTAATGGCCGGAGATGGTGTTGTGATCCGTCAGGGAGAAGGCGTCCACATGGTCAGCCACCATAAAGTCTGTCAGTTCTTTGCAGGTAAATACCGCATCTGATTCGTTGGTATGATTGTGTAATTCCAGTCTCTTATACATAAAAAATCCCCCTTAACGTGCGCGTACCGTCAGCTGATATTCGGTGTTGTTCAGCAGTACGGAAAATACCAGGATGGTTACTTTTAACACACCCTCGATGTCCGGCTGCGGAATGCAGCCTTCGGTGGCTTCCGTTGCAGTAAAATGCATATGCCTGGTTGTCAGCTGCCGGTGGATATTGCCGATGAAGGTATCGTTCAGGGTTGCCATGGTGTGAATCTCGGTTTTCATGCCATGATAGACCGCGTCTTCCCATTCTTCCGGGGTGCAGTCTTCGATTCCATATTCTTTTTTGCAATAGTCGAGCAGGTACTGTTTCAGCTCCGGTGTCACATCCTCAGAGCGGAAGTGCTGCGGTGCAAAAGAAAATTCAATATCCAGCTCGTCATACTTCTGATCCAGGCAGACCGTATAGGAAATCTGCCCGATAAAGTCTTTGCATAATTTTCCCTCTACATGGTAAATTGTTTTCAGTTCAGCCATAGTCTTCTCCATTTCCGTATTCTATAGTAAATGCATAATTCTTTTTCAGAATACGCAGACGAACTGGCAATGTCAATAGTCTGAAGAAAATCGTAGAAAAGTCCAGTTATTTTAAAAGTTATGTACATTATAGAGAAAAAACAGATTTGCTATAATGGGGGCAAATACAGTAAAAAACACACGAAAATAAAGGAGAGTCATATGGAAAAAAGAACCCTTTATAGAGAAGGAACATACAAAAAAGGAAATCTTCACACCCACACAACCTGGTCAGACGGGATGCATACGCCCAAAGAGACGGCGGAGCATTACCGCAGCCAGGGCTATGATTTTCTGGCACTGACGGATCACTGGGTTTACGGGATTCATCCGGAACTGAAC
>OLSO01001208.1_pt1 | contig 20871 bp, 16 predicted proteins | sample 1672441 | NCBI WGS metagenome assembly OLSO01 (sample SAMEA3136686, study PRJEB25190) | human gut metagenome | biome: human gut; feature: human-associated habitat; material: faeces | place: Austria | collected 2013 | reverse complement strand
GCTGCCGGAGCGGTGCTTAAGCCGCAAGGCGGGAATTGTGCGGTGTTGCCCTAAATCAGAGGAATCCTGGCTGACGTCTGCTTATCAGCTTCTTACTTTTCCACCTGGAACAAATTCTGCTGACTGGTTGCTTTGGCACCGATGTTGTTATACTCCAAATAGAAGTACCCATGCACCCAGGCATCCAGCTCTGCATTCTCGCCGTAGGTGTGGGTCACGCCGTCCGCGTCCATATAGTCATTGGCGGCTGTCACCACCGGGGCCACCTGCTTGAGTGCCAGCAGGTACTGGTAATACGGGGTCAGCGGCAGCCCGGCATTTTCCACCAGGGTGGGAGCCAGCATGCACATATCCATGCGGTTGTACTCGTCGGTGGCGCTGGTCTGGCCTGCGTTTTCCAGCGGGTAGTTTGCCCAGATCAGGTAGGGCGTGCTGCGCTCCAAAATCTGCAAATTGTTCTCATCGGTAAAGGTATGGTCGGCCACATGATCCACAAAGCTGGGGGCGTGGTCGCCTGCCATGGCAACAATCACCTTGCGGCCGGTCTTTTCGTACTGCTCGGTCAGGTATTCGGTCAGTTCGCCAAAGGCACGGTCGGTCATATAGATGTTGCTCAGGTATTCATCCATGATGGAATCATACTCGCCGTAATCGGTTGCGGCATGCACGATATCCTCCTCCGGGGGGTTCATATCGTAATCGCCGTGGCTCTGGATGGAAACCAGGAACACAAACCGCGGCTGATCCTCCGGCATTGCTTCATACAAACCTTCCAGATCGCGGTAGGTGGCGCTGTCGGTCTGGTAGGGGCGGTTGCCATAGGTTTCCTTGGTCGGAAAATCATCCTGGAAGTGGGTCTCGTCAAAGCCCAGCGTCAGCCAGGCGGAATCGCGGCGGTAGTTGGAGTTGGTATAGGGGTGGGCTGCCAGCGTGGCATACCCCAGATCTTTCAGGTTGCTGACCAGGCTGTTTGCCTTGTGCAGGTTCAACCAGTTGAACGGTGTGATGGAGGGCATCAGCATCAGCGAGTTGGAGGAAAGCATCTCGTACTCGCTGGAGTTGGTGCCGCCGCCCACATGCGGGCTGATGGTGTGGCCGTAAATGGAGTTGGGCAGGTTTTTGGTCACCTGCATGATCTCCTGGTCGGCCTGCAGGTCCGTTACCAGGTCAAAGTCATAAAAGCTTTCGGACAGGATCAGGAACACATCGGGGTAGTCCTGCTCGTTTGCCGTTTCGGGGCTGGCCTGATAGTCCTGCGCCATTGCAGCGGCCTCGGTGGCGGCGTCCTCGCTGTAGCCGTCCGGCTGCAGGATGGGGTCCACCATCAGGCTGGCGGCTTCAATGCTACCCGCCAGGTAGCCGTACTTATAATAGGTTTCCTGCCAGGCCCAGCCGTAAGTGGCGGCGGGCTTGATGGGGTTGGGGCTGAAATACCCCAGATACAGCACCGCAAAAATGCCGCAGGCGCAGGCCAGCGCATGGGCGCCGCGCTGTTTCCAGCTGCGCTTATGCTTGCCGGCCAGTTTGACCTGCACAACGGCAGCCACCAGCACCGGGATGTACAGCAGCGCAATGGTAATAACTGTCTGGGTAATGTGCAGGGTATAACTGCCCATCACCTCTGCCGCGGTGCCCAGGTTCAGGATGTCCTGCGGCATCAGGGCGGAACCATGCAGGTCCCGCGTGTAATAGTTGACCAGCGCCAGCACGGTAAAAATCAGGCCGGAAACGCCGGTTGCAATGCCCCAGCTGCCGCACAGGGCAAACACCACCAGCGTCAGGCAGAACGCCGTCAGCGCATTGAGCGGTGCGTATACCGGCCACTGCCCTGCCATGTAGTTGGCAGTTGCGCCGTCAGAAATTTCTAACTGGTAGCGCGCCACAAAGGCCGCTGCCACAGCCAGCGCAAATGGCAGCACCGTGCCAAGCCAGAAGCGCTTGCTTTTTAATGTTTTTTTGATGTTTTGCATGGGTATCCAGTTCCTTCGCTTTGTTTGTTCATTAAGTTGCGGTCAACATTCCGCGTCAACACACCGAATGTCCGGTATGCCCGCAAAAGGGCATATTAGGTTAGTATATCATATTTTATGCCGGTTGTGAATCACCGTTTTTCGGCCAAATGCTGCCACTTGTTCCAAATCCGGCCCGTCCGCGCAGATTTTGCATTTACCAACCTACGCTTTCATGTTATAATATTAGTTAATCATCATTTTACCCCATAGACGGAGGCTATTCTATGAAAATTCCTGCAAAAGGTTTTACTCACGGCGGCAAGTTCCATGCAGACGATGTGTTTGCCACAGCGCTGCTGATGATTGTGCGGCCGGATATCAAAGTAACCCGCGGTTTTGTTGTGCCGGATGGTTTTGACGGCATTGTGTATGATGTGGGCTGCGGTATGTTTGACCACCACCAGGAACCGCGCGAAAGCCGCCCCAACGGCGTGCCCTATGCGGCCTTTGGCCTGCTGTGGCGCGTGTTGGGTGCCCAGCTGGTGGGTACCCACCAAGCCCGCCTGCTGGATGAAAATTTTGTTCAGCCCCTGGACTTGAACGATAACACCGGCGAACAGAACTCCCTGGCCGATGCCATCGGCAGCTTTAACCCCGTGTGGGATTCCGGCGAAGATTCCGATGCCTGCTTCTGGCGCGCCGTGCCCTTTGCCAAGCAGGTGCTGGAAAACGAGATTGCCGCAGCCAACGCCGTGAACCGCGCGGACGAGACCGTCCAGAACGCCTACAAGAACTCCAAGGACGGCATTGTGGTTCTGCCGGACTACATGCCCTGGAAAAACGGCCTGTACAAAACCGATGCCCTGTTTGTTGTCTACCCCAGCCAGCGCGGCGGCTACAGCGCCCAGTGCGTGACCGATTACAAGACCCGCCGCAGCAAGGTGCCGTTCCCGCCCGCATGGGGCGGCCAGCCGGAGGAGATCCTGCGCGAAAAGAGCGGCCTGGCTCTCAAGTTCTGCCACCCCAGCCGTTTCCTTGTCACCGCGGAAACCAAAGAGGATGCCATTGAGGCATGCCGCCGTGCCCTGCGCGCCGCCGGAAGGCCGGTGAGCGCACAGTGAGCGCCGAGACTCTAGAGCAGTTTGGTCCCCGCCCCAGCACCGCGGCGGACTGCCAGCCAGACCCGGCTTCCGCCTGGGTCTACATGGTGCGCTGCGCGGATGGCAGCCTGTATTCCGGCTGGACCAATGACCTTGCCCGCCGCCTGCGCGCCCACAAGGGCGGCAAGGCCGGTGCCAAGTATACCCACGCCAAAGGTGCCGTTAAGCTGACCTATGCCGAGCGCTGCACCGATAAAAGTGCCGCCCTGAAGCGGGAAGCCGCCCTGAAAAAGCTGCCAAAAGCCGAAAAGGAAGCCCTTGCCGCCCAGTGGACCGCTGAAAACACCATCATCCTGCGGGATGCCGCGCCGGAGGACGCCGCCGCCGTGGCGGAGCTGTACAACTGGTATGTCACCCACTCCACGGCCACTTTCCAATATGACCTGTGTACCGAGGAATTCCAGCGCGAAAATATCGCCTATGTGCAGCAGCGCGCGCCGTTCCTGGTTGCCGTCAATGCAGCGGGCAAGCTGTGCGGCTTTGCCTGCGCCCACCCCTGGCACAGCCGCACAGCTTATGCGTGGGATGTGGAGCTAACCGTTTACTGCGCCCACGACTGTGTGGGCCAGGGGGTTGGCGGGCGGCTGTACAAAGCCCTGCTGGACGGCGTGCGCCAGCGCGGCTACTGCAACGCCGTTGCCCTTGTGACCGGCCAGAACAAAGAGAGCTGCGCGTTCCATAAGGCGCTCGGCTTCAAAAAAATCGGCGTAGAACCCCGCACTGGGTACAAGTTCGGCCAATGGCTGGACCTTGCCTATTGGTGGATGGACCTGCGCCCCGGCCAGGAGCCTCCGGAGCCGGTGCGCCTGGGGCGATAAAACTGCATAACACAAAATGAAGCGGGGCACTGCTGATTGGCAGCGCCCCGCTTTTGTTATAAAGATTTGTAGGGCGTGATGCCTGCATCGTCCCGCATACTGAGCTGCAACCATGGTATACTGTCATCAACATCCTATCTCCCCGCCGCGCGTTTTTGTTTTCCACAAGAAGCCCCTCTGTTTGTGGAAAACCGTTCAGATTCTTTTCACTTTTCCCTGTCGTTACGCGGTCTGCATTCCTGTTTTGCCCACAAACTGCCCTTGTTCACGCAAAGTTTACCGGAATTTCCAGCTATTTCATGCCTTGTTCATCCGCAGTTCATTTTTATTCTTCATGATAGAATCTATCGGGGGCCCCTATTACCGCCCCCAACTGGAGGAATTGTTATGCACGAAACCCAACAGCCGCGCGACCCCAAAAAGACGACCGGCATTGTATATGCCGTGATTCTTGTGGTGTTGCTGCTGCTCAATTTCTGGGCCTTCCCCGCCATGATGAAAGGTCAGGTCAAACAGGTCGATTACGGCACCTTCCTGAACATGCTCGAAGGCGGCGAGCTGAGCACCGTTGAAATTCAGGATCAGCAGATCTATTTTGTTGACAAAAACGATACCACCTACTGCACCAACTCCATTGCGCAGGACCTGCAGCTGGTCAACCGGTTGGAAAGCGCCGGCGTTTCCTTTGGCAAGGTGTACAACCAGACCACCTGGGTGGATACCCTGCTGGGCTGGGTCATCTCGCTGCTGCCCATGATCATCCTGATCGTCTGGTTCAACCGCATGATGCGCAAGCGGGTCGGTGAAATGACCGGCGGCGCCAACAGCATGATTTTTGGCGGCGGCAAATCCGGTGCCAAACAGTATGTCGTTGAGGATGGCAAGTCCATCAAATTTGCCGATGTTGCCGGTGAGGACGAAGCCAAAGAGAGCCTGCAGGAAATCGTTGACTTCCTGCATAACCCCAAGCGTTACGAGGATATCGGTGCCAAAATGCCCAAGGGCGTTCTGCTTGTCGGCCCCCCGGGCACCGGTAAAACCCTGCTGGCCCGCGCTGTTGCCGGCGAAGCCGGTGTTCCCTTCTTCTCCATTGCGGGTTCTGAATTTGTCGAGATGTTCGTCGGCATGGGCGCTTCCAAGGTGCGCGACCTCTTCAAACAGGCCAACGAAAAAGCCCCCTGCATTATCTTTATTGATGAGATCGATACCATCGGCAAAAAGCGTGACGGTGCTTCCGGTATGGGCGGCAACGATGAACGCGAGCAGACCCTGAACCAGCTGCTGACCGAAATGGACGGGTTTGACGCCGCCAAGGGTGTTATCATTCTGGCCGCCACCAACCGTCCTGAATCCCTTGACCCCGCTTTGACCCGCCCCGGCCGTTTTGACCGTCGTGTGCCCGTGGAGCTGCCCGACCTGAAAGGCCGCGAAAGCATCCTGCGCCTGCACGCTCAAAAGGTCAAAATCGGCCCCGACTGTGACTTTGCCGTGGTTGCCCGCATGACTCCCGGTGCTTCCGGTGCCGAGCTGGCCAATATCATCAACGAAGCCGCCCTGGGCGCTGTGCGCCACCACCGCATGGCCGTTACCCAGTACGACCTGCAGGAAGCCGTGGATACCATCCTGGCCGGTGCCCAGAAAAAGAATAAGATCCTGAGCGACAAAGAAAAGTGCATCGTGGCCTACCACGAAGTCGGCCATGCTATGGTTGCCGCCCTGCAGAGCCATTCCGCCCCCGTGCAGAAAATCACCATTGTGCCGCGCACTTCCGGCGCGCTGGGTTTCACCATGCAGGTAGAGGACGGCGACCACACTCTGATGACCAAGGAAGAGATCCTGGCCAAAATTGCCACCATGACCGGTGGCCGTGCCGCCGAAGAAGTGGTGTTCAACTCCATCACCACCGGCGCATCCAACGATATCGAGCAGGCCACCAAGATGGCCCGCGCCATGATTACCCGCTACGGCATGACCGACGACTTTGACATGGTTGCCCTGGAAACCGTGAACAACGCCTACCTGGGCGGCGATGCCAGCCTGGCCTGCAGTGAGCGCACAGCCGCCACAGTGGACGATAAGGTCGTGGAAGTCGTCAAGCAGCAGCATGAAAAAGCCAAACAGATGCTGATTGAAAACCGCGGCAAGCTGGACGAGATCGCCAAGTACCTGTACGAGAAAGAAACCATCACCGGCGAAGAGTTCATGCGCATCCTGACCGCTGTTCCCCAGCTGCCCACCGGTGCCGTGGAACAGTAAAGGCAACACCGCACAATTCCCGCCTGACGGCTTAAGCACCGCTCCGGCGGCTGCGGCACGGCATCTGCGTTGCCAAAATGCTCGATAATACACAAAGTATTATCTGCGCTTTTGGCTTAGCATCTGCCGTGCCTCGCTCGCCGTATCGGCACTTAGAATTGTGCGGTATTGCCTAAAATCTCCGCTTTGCGCGTTTTCTTTGTAAAATAACGGTGCCCCCGCCCTATGCAGTTCATTTACCGCACGGGCGGGGGTGTTTTGTTGTAATTCCGTAGGGGCACACACCATGCACCCATCCGTTTTATATCATCACACTACAGCGCTTTCTCACAAAGCACACCATGTAATAGCGCCATTTTATGGCCAGCCGTTACCCATTTGTAGGGGCCGCTGCTCACCTCTTTCCGAAAAACGCAATAAAAATGCTGTCTTTCTCCACATCAGGGAAAGGCAGCATTCTTCTTTATCCGTTCAGATCTTCGCCGTTGCTGGCAATCACATTTTTATACCATCCAAAGGACTTTTTCCTGTACCGTGCCGCCGCCCTGTTCGAGTACCAGGAAAAGCACCAGTGATCCTGCCGGGCTTTATTTTGCCTGTGCGCCCTCTGGGAAGATGATCTTGTTCACAAAGAAGAAGATCACCATAGAAATGCCGCCATTGAGCACGGTGGTGCCAATGTTGTAGATGAAATCCGGCACCAGCAGGCCCGCAACCGCCACCCACACGCAGTTGATGGAGTTGACGATGCAGGTGATCAAGCAGAACGCCACCACATACCAGGCGATCTGCTTGGCCAGGTTGCCCTTGCTGCGGAACACAAAGTTGCGCTGGATGGGAAAGTTTATGCATTCTCCCACCACCATGGCAACCATGTAGGCGCAAAAGTACGGCAGACCGCCATGGGCGGAATCATACCCCAGGATGTTCCACTGGAAGGTTTCGCCAAACAGCGTGACCGGGATGCCCGGCCAGCCAAAATCCACCACCGGCAGGCTGCTGAACGCCGCCGGCAAAAATTGCAGCAGCAGGTATTTGAACACCGTAACCAGATTGGATACGATCACAAACAGTCCGCCTTCGCGCACCCACTTGGCTGCGGCGGGGTGTTTTGCCGCAAAATTATTCCATAGCTGCATAAATAGCCCCTCTCTTTCCTCAGCTGTTGCGCAGGCGCTGTTCCAGCTGTGCGTTCAGTACCAGGTTTTTCACGGCTTCTATGATCATCCGCACAAGGCCGATGATCCAGAATCCCTGTAATTCCATCACAATGCCATCCACCATGCCCATGCTGATGGCACCGCTGGTCATTTTGGCCAGGGCACGCAGCGGCATGTTGTACTGGAACAGCACATTCAGATCCGGCTTGCCGCGCTTGTAGCTGGCGTTCAGCAGTGCGGTAAGCACCAGCCAGATCAGCCAGCCCAGCGGGCTGCGGCTGTGGTTCAGCTCGCCCATGGTCATGTTGCGGTCAATTTTAACTTTTCCCTGCTGCACCGGGCGGCCCAGCAGGGTGGCCCATTCGTCATCCGGCACGCTCTGCACCTTGCCGCTGGTATAGTGCGGCAGATGCTTGCCCGCATAGGGGTTGGGTGCGCCGGTACCGGCCACTTCCACCACGGCGGTCAGGCGGATGTCCGCACTGGACGCGCCGACCCGCAGCTCATAGCTGCCGCCTTCCACTTCCCAGCTGTCGGTCTTGGTGTTCCAGTAGCGGAACGTCTTGTCGTCCAGCGGGATGGTCACGGTCTTGCTTTCGCCGGGCTGCAGCTGCACCTTGGCAAAGCCTTTCAGCTCCTGTGCGGGGCGGAACACTTCTGCCCCGGGTTTTGCCACATACAGCTGCACGATCTCTGCTCCGGCGCGCTTGCCGGTGTTGGTTACGGTCAGGGTCACGCCATTGGACGCGGCCTGCAAATTGCTGTAGGCAAAGCTGGTGTAGCTTAACCCATAGCCAAAGGGGAATGCCACCGGCACACCGGCGGTCTGGTAATAGCGGTAGCCGACATACAGCCCCTCGCGGTACTGCACCATGCGGCCCGGCCCGGCAAAGTTATCCTTGGCGGGGGTATCCGCATAGGCGTTGACCCAGGTTTCGGCCAGCTTGCCGCTGGGGTTCACTTTGCCGGTCAGCACATCCAGCATGGCGCCCGCCCCCGCCTGGCCGCCCAGCGCACCATACACCAGGGTACGGCAGTGTTTGAGCCACGGGGTTTCCAGCGAAGCCCCTGCGCTGAGCACCACAACGGTGTTGGGGTTGGCCTGCTGCACGGCCTTTAACAGTTCGATCTGGTTGTCCGCAAGGCGCATATCGCCACGGTCCAGACCCTCACTTTCCTTGATTTCATCCAGCCCCAGGCAGAGCAGCACCACTTCGGCCTTTTGGGCCAGGGCTACAGCCTCGGCCTGTTTGGCGGCATCCGGTTTGCCCTGGCGGTCAAAGCCGGGGGCAAAGCCCACGCTGGCCAGGCCGCTCTCTTTCAGGCAGTCCAAAAAGGTATCCACCTTGATGGAGTTGACCGCGCTGGAGCCAGCGCCCTGGTACCGCGGTGTCTGGGCAAAGTCGCCGATCACGGCAACTTTTGCGCCCTCGGCCAGCGGCAGCAGGTCGTTCTCGTTTTTCAGCAGCACAATGCTTTCGGCTGCGGCGCGGCGGGCCAGGGCGTGGTGAGCGTCCGCATCAAAGGTGCGGCTGTGGGACTGCACGGCGGCATGGGTATCAAACACCAGCGTCAGCAGCTCGTCCAGCCGGGCGTCCACATCCGCTTCGGTAATTTTGCCGCTCTGCACAGCCTGCATCAGCTCGCGCACCGCGTCCCCGCCGGGGGCGGGCATTTCCAGCGTGGAGCCGTTCTGCACGCCCAGGGCATGGTCATTGCTGCCGCCCCAGTCCGTTACCACAGCGCCGTCAAAGCCCCACTCCCCGCGCAGGATGTCCATTAACAGGTGGCGGTTCTCGTTGGCGTAAGTTCCGTTGATGAGGTTATAGCTGCTCATGATGGTCTTGGGCTTTGCTTCCTTGACCACGATCTCAAACCCGGTCAGGTACAGTTCCCGCAAAGTGCGTTCATCCACCACAGAGTCCGACGCCATGCGGCGCAGTTCCTGGCTGTTGACGGCAAAGTGCTTGGGGCAGGCCGAAATACCGTTGGACTGGATGCCCCGCACATAGCTCGCGGCCATTTTGCCGGAAAGATACGGATCCTCGGAGAAATACTCAAAGTTGCGGCCGCAGAGGGGGCTGCGCTTGGTGTTCAGGCCCGGCCCCAGCAGCACGGCAACTTCCTGCGCGGCGGCTTCTTCGCCCATGGCCTGGCCGATCTGCTCGCCCAGGGCGGGGTCCCAGCTGCACGCCACAGTGGCTGCCGTGGGGAAGCAGGTGGCCGGAACACTGGGGTTCAGCCCCAGGTGGTCCGCCGCGCCCGCCTGCTTGCGCACGCCGTTGGGGCCATCGGATAGGGTGATGGACGGGATATTATTTTTCGGCAGTGCACGGGTCCCAAAGGTAGTAGCGCCCGAAAGCAGCGCACATTTTTGTTCAAGCGTCAAAGCTTGCAGTTGTTTCTTTTGCATAAGGTGGTTCCTTTTCTTAAAAACAGCCTTGCGGCCCACCGCACAACCGCGCAAAGTCGGCGGCGATGGACCGCAGGGCAGCTGCACAGCTTACAAATTACACTTTACTGTGCCTTTTTCTTCTTGTAGCTTTTGAAGGTGAGAACTTCCAGCACGACCAGTAGTACAGCCAGCAGCACGTTGACCACGATCATAGCGGTACGCCAGATGGGGGTGGAAACAGTGTTGGCGGGGTCGTAAACGCGGGAGTTGACCACGGTGTACATGATGTTCTTGCAAGCCTGACGCATAGCCTTAACACTGGTAGCACTGGTGGTATCGGTCAGGTGGTTGGTGGCAACGTCGTAGTTCTTCAGCATCAGGTCGCAGCCGTTGCGGATGGCAATATCTGAATCCATGTAGTCAGTGAAGTGGAAGCCGTCGGTGATGACCATACCGCGGAAGCCCCACTCTCCGCGCAGCACGCCGTTCAGCAGTGCATTGCAGGCACCGGCCCACTGGTTGCCAATATAGTTCCAGCTGGACATGACGGCCTTGCAGCCGCCCACCTTGGCGCTGATCTCGAAGGGACGCAGGTAGATCTCGCGGATAGCCTGCTCGTCAGCCCAGGTGCAGAGCAGCTTGCTCTGGTTGATCTGCTGGTCGTTCAGGGCAAAGTGCTTCATGTAAGCGTAGACGCCGTAGCTCTGGGCACCGGCAATGGAGCTGGCACCGATGTAACCGGCGAGGACGCTGTCCTCAGAGTAATATTCGAAGTTACGGCCGTCAAAGGCGGAACGGTGGCCGTTCATGGCGGGGGCGTACCAGCCGGTAACGTTCATCTCGCTGGCCATGCGGCCGATGCTCTCGCCGTAGCGGCGGGCCAGGTCGGTGTTGAAGGTGGAAGCGATGATAATCTCGGACGGGAAGCCAATGGAAGAAACGCCGGTAAAGTTGTTGTTGATGGCAGCGGGGCCGTCGCAGTCGATGGTCGCGTACTTGTCAACGCTGGCCTCGGCCTTGGTCTGGTAGCCGCCCAGGGCGATCAGGTCGTCCATCTCGGTGACGGTCATCTGGTCGAGCAGGGTATCCCAACGCTCGTCGTCGTAGTCAGCACCGCGCAGATCAGCCAGCTTCAGGCCGTTGTTGGCACCGGTAACGGGCATCTCATCGTTGGGGTCGTTGAAGTCCTCAGGGGTCCAGTTGTGGTCGTTGTACAGGGTGCTCATGCTTTCCTCAGACATGGTATAGTCAGAGGGAGCAGCAACAGCTTCGGCATAGTTGGCGAAGTGATCAGCACGGGACAGGGTGACGAGCTTGTCGTCAGCGAAGTCGAACTTGGTGGTAGCAGCTTCGGCGTCGGTGCTGCGGGGGTTGGACTCGTCATAGACGATGGTGGAAGCGACATTGTAGGTCTTGGAATCCAGCACCGTGTGGGAATCCTCGTTGATGCTGATGATATAGTCGCCCTCTTCCAGCACGTAGCAGCCCTTGTCCTTGCTGTCAAAGCTGGCCATGTCCTCGGTGTTGAAGGTCAGGGTCAAGGTCTGGGAAGCGCCCGGCTCAATGGAGTCGGTCTTGCCGAAGGTGACGAGGTTGGCGGAAGCCTTCTCAATGCCGCCATCGGTGTACGGCGGGTTGAAGTAGACCTGCACGGCGTCCTTACCGGCCACACTGCCGGTGTTGGTGACGGTGACATCCAGAGTGATGGTGCCGTCAGCCTCGGTCATGGAGTCGATTTTCTGGGTAAAGGTGGTGTAGGACAGGCCGTGGCCGAAGGGGTACTGAACGGTTTTGTCATAGTCGATCAGGCCCTCGGCAGCTGCAGTCTCGTAGAACTTGTAGCCGACGTAGATGCCCTCAACATAGTTGACGAAGTGCGGGGGAACCAGCTTTGCATCACCGCCAGCCTGGCTGGCAACGGTGTAACCAACGGAATCCGCATTGGTGTAAGCAAAGTCGCCGATGTTGTTGAAGTAAGAAGCTGCGGTCAGGTCATAGACAAAGGTGTCAGCAGAGTGGCCGGAGGGGTTGACCTCACCGGCAACAATCTCGCCCAGAGCGTTGAAGCCAGTCTGACCGGTGCCGGGGCACCAAATGACGCTCTTGATCTGGGGGTAATCATTCACGAAGCCCATTTCCAAAGTATTGGCACCATTGTAAACCAGCACAACATTAGCAAAGTTTTTGGTGACCATATCAATCATGTTCTTTTCTGTTTTGGTCAGAGAAAGATAATGCTGGCCGGGTTCGAAATCATTATACTCGGTAGAGTTTTCAGTGTAGTTGAGTCCATCCATGTTAGTTGGCAGGTCAGCCATTTCGCCACCAACACGGCTGATGACGACCATCGCAGTGTCAGAGAAAGACTTGGCGTTGTCGATCAGCTCCTGGGTGTAGCTGGCGGCGGTGGGCTCGGGCAGGGTCCAGTTATGGTTGCTGTAACCCAGCGCCGGGCGCTCGGCGCAGTAAGCGGTGTAGAAATCGCTCAGCTCGGTGTTGGTGTTGATGCCCGCGTTGTGCAGGCCATCCAGCAGGCTGACGGTGGGACGGTCGGCAGAGATCGCGCCGGCGCCGGAGCCGCCGTAGACAGGGCCGACAGAAGCCCAGCCAAAGACGTTCAGGTTGCTGCCGGACGCGAGGGGCAGTTCGTTGTCATCGTTCTGCAGCAGGACGATGCCTTCCTCGGCAATCTCGGTGCACAGGGCGTTGGCCTCTGCACCAGATTCTTCGGTGATAGTGCCGTTGCCAGTGACCAGATCGAGCATGGTGCTCATGGGGCCAAAGGCAACCAGGTTGAGCATGATGCCGAAAGCCAGCAGCACGGCCAGGCCAGACTGGGTGCGCACCATGAATTTGGTGGGCTTGGCCAGTTTCTTGTTGACCGCCATAGCGATCAGTACGATAATGGCGGCGGCAACCACAACGCCAAAGAAGATAAGCTGCGGGATGCAGTTATTGACCACGTCGGCAACGTCGTCCAGGCTGACGCCCATATTTGCCAGGGTAAGAAGCAGGGTGTTCATTGTTTTCCTCCTTTTATTGTGCCGCCCTCCGGATGGCAGCTGACGGGATTTCCGCTTTCATTGATGATATTGTACCAAAACAATTTTCTTTCGGCTCATTTTTTGCACAAACTGTTGTTTCCGTTGCATGTTTTGCAAAAGTTTCAAAAACATTTCATTTTTTGTTGTGCATCTCTCACAAAGCATCTCGACCCTGTTTTGTGCACCCCGCCCAAACACCAAAAATGGCCGGGTGCCTTATCCTAGACCCCCAGCCATCCATTCAGCTTTTCTGCGGCAGCAGCACCCGCAGCGTAAACCACTCATTCTCCCAGTGCAGCGTCATCGTTCCGCCGCGCTTTTCGGCGGCGGCGCGCACACCGCGCAGGTCGCTGCCGCCATGGGTGTTGCGGCGCGGCAGGCCGTCCGCGCCCAGCTCCACTTCCTGCGCGCAGTAGTTTTCAAACCGCAGCATCACAAAGCCGTTCTGGGCGTACACCGCCACCCGGATCAGCCGCTTTTCGTGGTCGGGCTCGGTCTCCACGCTCTCCGTTGCGTTGTCCAGCGCCGTACCCACAATCGTGCAGATTTCCCCTGTCTCCAAAAAATCCAGCAAATGCCCGTCCGCCACGCAGGTCATCGTGATGTGGTGCTGCTGGCAGTACAGGCTTTTGGCCGTCAGCAGGGTGTCCAGCACCGGGTTGCCGGTCTTGTTCTCCGCCTCGTACTGGCGGATGCCGCTTTCCATGGCCGCCAGCGCCACATCCTGCTTGGCGTGGTCCCGCTCCGCCCGGATGGCCGCAATCTGCATTTTCAGCTCGTGGTAGCGCCGGTTGATCAGGCGGATGTTCTCCTTGCTCTGCTTGTACTGCTCGTACTGGCGGTGCAAAACGCCGTCCAGCTCCGCCAGCTCGCTGTGCAGGGCGGCTTCGCGCAGCTGCTCGTGCTGCACCGTCAAAATCAGCACCCCGGCCAGGTCCACCAGCGTGCGGATGTAAAACATGTTCATGTTGGCTTCGCTGCCGTTGGCAAAGCTCAAATTGCTCACGGCAAATGCGGTCAGCGCCATGACCACCGCCACAAAAGTTCCTGCGGGCGTTATTTTCAGCTTCCCGGCCGGGCCGGGGCGGCGGTTCTCCACAAAAAGCATCGCGGCAAAAATGCCGCCGTACACCGCCGCCAACAGCAGCAGCGAAAGCGGCTCCGCCCCGCCGCGCTGCGGCCACAGCACGCAGTGCAGCTGCCATTCCACGCTGGCCGCCAGCTCCGCCAAAATAAAGGCCCGCGCGCACACATAATCCGCTTCCAGCAGCGTAATGCTGCGTGTGACCCACAAAAACAGCAGCATGGAAAGAATCGCCATTGCCATGCAGGGGATCCACCACGCCAGCGGAACTTCCCCCGTGGCCTGCAAAAACGCCCCCAGCAGCACCGCCCAACCGGCTTCTACGCCCCAGATCACGCGCTGGTCCATCCGCGGCGGCAGCCTGTGCGCATACAGCAGCGCCGCCAGCACTTCCGCCAATGCGGTGTACAGGCGGGGAATATCCGGCAATGTCGTCATTAGCCCGCACCCCCAATATAATCCGCCAGCTCCGCCATAAAGGCCTTGCGCCGCGGGCGGCTGATCTGCAGCGTATACGGACCAACCTGCACCATATCCTGCTGCACGCCGGAAACCTGCGCCAGATTGACCAGATACCCGCTGTTGCACCGTGCAAACGCCCGGCCCACCAGCTTTTCCTCATAGTTTTTCAGGGTGCCCGGCACCACAAAATTTTCTTTTTCGGTGTAAAAATGTACCTTGTGGCCTTCGCTTTCCAGGTAATAAATTTCCGCCGCGTCCAGCCGCCGCATGCCGCCGTCCACCGCCACAGCCAGATAATGCCGCTCCCGCTTTTCCAGCTGTCCCAGCGCCTTTTGCAGCTGCTGCGAAAACGCAAAGTAGGGCACCGGTTTCAGCACATAATCCAGCGCCCCAACGGCATATCCGCGGATGGCATACTGCGCCATGTTGGTAATGAACACGATCAGCACCCCGCCGTCCCGCTCCCGGATGCGGCGGGCGGTCTCCATGCCGTCCAGGTGCTTCATCTCCACATCCAGAAAGATGATGTCGAACTGCGGGCGGTAATCTTCCAGAATCTCCATCCCATCCGCAAACTCCGTTACCTCAAACGTCGTGCCGTACTGCCGGGTGTACCGCTGCACATACCCCGCCAGCTGTTCCCGCACCGCCGCCTCGTCCTCCACAATCGCAATCCGGGTCATCTGCTGTTCCCCTTTCTCAACATCACACTGCGGCCCCGCACAGTCCACATCTGGTGCGGCTTCTTAAGGTGTATCTGAAAACAAAGAAAATGACGGACATTTCGCAAACACAAGCAGGATTTAAGGCAAAGAGCCGCAGGAATCCTTTGTGGATTCCAAGGCTTTTTAACGCAAAATCCCGCTGCGTTTGTAGAAATAGACGATATTTTCGACTTTTCAGCTGCACCATCGATTGTTTTTAGTATAGCACATACAACCATACACAGCAAATGCGGAGTGGAGCAGTTTGTTTGCCTTCAAAGCGTTTTGTCGGTCGGGGCTGCCAGACCAGGCCAGCCCTGGCATGCCACACATATGCAGGTTCATTGCGAATCAACACCACAATATTCCGCAGTAGGGCGGCCAGCCCCCTGGCCGCCCTATTGCCGTACTACACATTAAAAATCCGCAGCATACCAAGCCCCGTCCGTAGGACGGGGCTTGGAAGACAAATTTATATTGAAAACCGGCAGTTCTCTGTTTCCAAAGTCTGCCGGTCATACTTCTTATTTACCCCACACGGTCTCGGCGATTTCCTTGACAGTTTGAGCTTGTTCCACTGTTCCAGCTCGGTCAGCTTGTTGCCGATCTCACAGGAGGCAAAGCCTCACTGCGGACTCAGGCAAAGACGGTCGAGCGAGATATACTTTTCTGCCTCATGGATGCGGGCGATTACAGCATCTTTGTCCTCCAGACGGGGCGATTTGGTCGTTACAAGACCCAGCACCACCTTTTGCCATCTGCAACATACTTCAGAGGCTCAAAGCTGCCGGAGCGCGCAGCGGCAGTCAGATGGGAACTTTCGGACCGAGAGAAAGCCATCATACAGCAGCTTGGCTAGTACCGTGCGGCGGGCGGCGGCATCAACAAAATGCGCCGGGTGAACTGCGCCGCCAACACGGAGCGTATCAACGCACAAAAGAGGGCAGCGTATGCGGCGAGGAAAGCCTCGACAAATGAAGAAAATACTGCTACAATAAAAGTGAAAACCAGTAGTTCTCGGCAGTTTGTTTCTGAGCAGCTTTTTCAGAAGCATTATGACAAACATCTGTCTGAGTTCGGCGAGATTTCTAAAGAAAGATATCTGGAAAAGGCAAATGCTCTTGCTGATGCTCCACTTTCCGAAGATATTGTTCAGCTTGTTCGTTCTGATGGAAGTATTGCTAAATATTGCTACTCGACAAATGAATTTGTAGTTGTGACTGCTGATGGAAATATCAGAACGTACTTCAAACCGGAAACAAAGGAGGCTTATTGGGATGAAGAAATCGATCGAAACAAATAAAGCTCTTTGCCCGGTTTGTGGCAAAGCTCATGTGGATGAGTACGACATCTGTGAGGTTTGCAATTGGGAAAATGACCCGGTTCAGCTCGTCAATCCCGATTTAGCAGGTGGAGCAAATAGAATGAGCTTGAATCAAGCAAGAGAGGCTTATAACACTGGACGCCCCATTCAGTAATTGAACCACGATGCACGCGCACCGTGGTTTTTTTATGCCCATTTTTAGGAGGATGAAGAAGTTGCCGAAGAGCAAGACATACGAAGAGTTTGCAGAAAAATTTAAGCCAAAGAAAACCACGGATGACTGCTACACGCCGCCAACCATTTACGAGATTGTGGAGCAGTGGGCCTGCAACGAATACGCCGCCCGGAAGGATGCTATCAATGCACAGAAGCGGGCAGCGTATGCGGTAAGAAAAGGCTCGACAAACGGCAATGATGATGCTAAAATAGCGACAGTAAAAGATGCCATGACAAAGCAGGTTATGGCGTTGCCGGAATCGTCGCAGAGTATTCTCAGGGCTTATACAGGTTTCACCGCAACCCGCGTGAATTATGCAATCCGCAACGGTAATATCACGCCACAGGTTCGGGAAACTATTGCTGCGCTGGACAATGCTCTGGCCAACGGCACAATGCCGCAGGGTGTCACACTGTACCGTAATACAGCGCCGTCTTTTCTCGATCTTGGCCTTCCAATATCTTTGAGCAATACGATGAGGAAAAGCGAACCGACTTCAGAGCCAAGGATGACGGCGCAGAAAGTTTCGTTGTTTATATGCAATTAGGGAAAGAGGAACGCAAGAGTTTTATAACTGTCTGGCTGAAAGAGCCTGGGAACGCCAAGCCGCGATTAACTACAGCATACAGAATAAAAGACAAGGAGGGGGGCAAAGGGAAATGGAACTGTTCGACCATGTAAGAATCAAAAGGAACGGCGTTACGGGAATCATTGTAGATATTTCTAACGGTGTATACATTGTCGAGGATGACATAGAACGTGATCCTGTAGACAGCACAGGTTATTATGGCCGTTGGCCCTTGTATGATTGCAAGATAAGCGACTTGGAACCTGTAACAGACTAACGCAACCACGATGCACACGCACCGTGGTATTTTTATGCCCATTTTTACGAAAAGGATTCAAGGAGGACGACATGGAACTGAAAGACACTGTAAAAGGCATGATGAGTGACGACTGCAAAGAGCGCATGGCAGCCGAGTATCACCAGACCAAAATCCGTTACGAAAAGCTCAAAAAGCTGAATACCAGAATCTCAAGGCAAAAATAAATCAAGCCGTCAGACAGGGTCTGTCAGCAAGGCCCCCGCCTAATGAAGCCCTGTCTTCCCCCGTCCTCTCCAAAGTGCGAAAATAGTACCATGAAAAAATGTATTTTTGAGAGTAGTCTAAAAAATACAGAAACGCAGCAAGGATGACCCCATGGAGAAGCACGCATTGGCAGTATCTCCTGACTTATTCCAATGGCAAGTATTCTTCCAGCCGTTGTCGGATCAGGGGCAGGTCCGGCACCAGCACGGACATTCCACGAATGTTCGCACTATAATAACAATCGCTCGCCGGGACTGTGTGGGAGCTTATTGATATCGAAGAAGCCAAGGGGAGCAGCCGGTAGGCTAACGATAATATTTCGCTATCCGTCAAGTCCGTAGTCAAATATGGAAGTGCATTATGCGAGCCGTAGGCGAAGCATGAAGCCGTCCCGGAGGGAATGGTGCACCAGATCGTGCCTTCTTGAAATAGAGCAACAAAAAAACGCCCTACACTTTCGTGTAAGGCATTCTTTGGTGCACCATCAGTGGGCGCGTTAAGAATTCAGTCCGGTCCGCTTGTCGGCCTGTAAGGCCTCCATTTTGCTTCGCAAAACCGCTCGTGCGGTTGTACGCCGCGCGCGGCGTACATTGTTCGCTCCCCGCTTTCGCTCACGCTCAATCGTGGCCCCTGCTCACAAACCCGCAACCATTTTTAGCGACCAGTCCCCGCGAGACGAACACGAGCGCTTGCGCGAAGTGCGAGTCCGTCCCGAAGGGAATGGTGCAACAAAAAAGCCGCAACATTCGTTGCGGCTTTTTCTGGTGCACCATCGGGGACTCTCCCGCGCTCTAAAAACGCCCCACTGGGGCGTTTTTGCCCGCCGGACCGGCGGCGGGCCCGAGCTGTTCTCGTCACCCGATGGTGCACCAGATTGAACCTTCTTTGAAAGATTGCAATAAAAAACGCGCTGCAATTTCTTGCAACGCGTACTTTGGTGCACCATCGGGGACTCGAACCCAGGACCCACTGATTAAGAGATATGGTATCCTTGTTCCCTATCTTTCCACAACTTTGCAAATCGTTGATTTTACGCGATTTTAATAGGATAATTTAGGGCTTTGCTCCCCCTCGTGCCTTAATTTGCCCTATCTTTCCGCGTCATACTTGAGCAGAACTTGAGCAAGATTCCTTGAGCATATTCTCCAAACTTGCTTGTACTCGTCCAATCGCTTCCATCTGGGTGCTATCAAATACCTTGGCATAGATGTTCAGCGTTGTCGAAACATTCGCATGGCGCAGAATCGTCTGCACCGTTTTGGGGTCTGCGTGTGTCCGAATCAACAGCGTTGCACACAGGTGCCGCAGCGAGTGTACCGTGACATGCGGCAAGCCGTTGCGTTCCGTCAGCTTATCCAGCCATTCATTGATTGTGCTCGGATTTAGCGGCGTGCCATCATACTGCGATACACAAAATTGCGTCAATGCGTTACAATGTACTTACCAGCAGTGCGTACTGCCGGGCTGTCGGGCTGCAATATTTCTTGCGGGTCGCCACGCACCGTGCCAACGTACTGGCGGCGGCGCTGTGGGCAGACCCGATTGCAAGCTCCAATGTTACGGGGTACGGTATCGCCGCAAGGCGGTGCCGTATTTCTGTGATTTTGCGCCTGCTGCCCTTGGGCGGGCATTCCTGCCGTAAAGCTGCAAGCGCTGTCGGGCTATCCATACATAACATGGCTTCATCCATGCCGTGCAGGTAGCACAACCCCTGCACGGCCAGTTTGACCGCCTGCAAGGATAACCCCTTGTTTGTTTTTACTTTCTGGGCCATGGCTTTCACCAACCGCCCGTTTTCATCTATCACCACATATGCGGTTGCTGCTGCCCCCGTTATGCGGTCCTGATATTCACCAACGTACACCCGGCAGGTCATGCTTTTGCCACCGCCTGCCGCTTATAATTTTTTCGCTGGACGTTTTGTTTGCGCGCCAGTATTTCATCTGCTTCTTGCTCCGCTGCCGCCGCAGCAGCTCTGACTGCGGCAAGCATTGTTGTTACTTCCTGTTCCGTTAATTCCATCTGCTCAATGTGGTAATATTCGCCGCAGGAGCAGATATGCCCTTCTGCATCCCGTTCCCCTAAAGTGCAAGTAATCGAGAACATCGCTCGATGCTCCGCCGTTGGTGTTACCAACAGCGTCCGCACATAGCCATAACCATCTTTGCGGTATCCCTTTTCCGCACACTTTTCAGGGCTGATAATATCTACCGCGGTCAGTGTTACATTTCCTTGTGGTACATCCTGTTCCATTGCCATCAATCGGTCATTTTTAACTTTGCAGCATAATTTTTTAACCTTATCTCCATCTGCAATATGCTGCAATCTAATCATCACCGCCCCTGCAAGATAGGCAGGCAGCACATATAGTGTGCTATCATTGCGGCTGACAGTAAAGATGGGCTTTGCGTGGGGTGCGGCCTGTGACTGTTTGTAGTTCGTTTTCATTGTTTTTGCTCCTTACGTTTGTTATTATTTTTATGAAATAAAAAAGCGCAAGCCAAACAGACGCACATTTCGGTGCGTTTATTCAGCCTGCGCTTTTATACCGCAGGGTACACCTTGCACAGAGTATGGCAAGGCATAGTTGTATCAATAAATTTGGTGGTTATGCCTTTACAGCATAATTGTTAATCGTTCGGCTTGCGCCGTTTATGTTATCTATCTACATTTTTTATTGTATGCTGTTCGCACAGCCCGTCAAGGATAATATCAAAAAAATTTTATTTTTTTATCCATTATTTTTTCATCCTATCATCGCAGTAAATCAAAAAATGGCTGTCTGATATCAGACAGCCACTTCACTTTTTTCAAAAAATTCCAGCTATATTTTAACTGATAATAATTCCTATACAGCAACGAAGAGCTAACATACTCCTCCAGCTTGCTGCTCTGGCGTGCAGCCATTATCAGCACGACCAGGAATCACAGTTCCCCACCAATCTGTGTCGCCGCCGCTACCGGAATCACCAGAGTTGCCAGAATTGCCAGAGTCATTGGAGCCACCATTATCGCCACCACTCGGCTGTTCCGGCTGAGGGTCAGGCTGTGCCGGTGCCGGGTCAGGCTGTGCGGGAGCCGGGGCAACAGGTGCCGGGTTGGAAGGCGTCACAGCAGCAGAACTGTTGCTGGAACTGCTGCTTTTATAAGTCTTGTTGCTGGTCGTGACCTTCTTCGGCTGTTCAACCGTCACTTCGTAGTTGG
>OLSO01001207.1_pt1 | contig 20874 bp, 15 predicted proteins | sample 1672441 | NCBI WGS metagenome assembly OLSO01 (sample SAMEA3136686, study PRJEB25190) | human gut metagenome | biome: human gut; feature: human-associated habitat; material: faeces | place: Austria | collected 2013 | reverse complement strand
CAAGTGCATTTCTGAAATACCACGCATTTTCCGCAAAAATATCATTGGTTGCAGAGAACCCAAGTGTCCTCAAATATTTGATGAAGAACACTGCCGTTGTTCTTGTATTGCCTTCCCCGAAAATATGGATTTGCCATAGCCTTGAAATGAATACCGCAAGATGATGAATAATCTCGTCCATTGAAAGCCCTTTATAACTAAAATCCTTCTCCTGCAAAAAATCATATTCAAGTGTGGCTCTCAGTTCTGAAGCACTACCGTACATAACAGTTGCCCCATCAAGCACCCATTCTTTCTTTGTGATGTTATAATCTCTAATCTTTCCAGCGTGTTTATAAATACCCTGAAAGAGTTTACGGTGGATAGCAATATACTCGTTTGGTGAAAATGAAAACGCCGTTTCAGAAAGAATTTCAGCAATACGAGAAGAAACCTTATCTGCTTCTTCGGTACGTTCGTCATCAGATAAATGGATAGGTCTTTCCTCATAGTAGCTGTCGATAAGACTCTGCGCTTCTTTCATCGTGATTTTGCCTTCAATATTCTGAATGGCAGTATCAATCAAATATTTAGATGGTTTGAGTCCGTCCACCGCCTGAAGCCCGATTGCCGTACTCCAAGCATATCCCTTATGAGCTTTATCCGGTTCAGATTCTCTCAAATATTCCTTAAACGGGTCTTTTTCCATATCCGCTACCTCGCTTCATAGTCTTATAATTCAACGATATCTGCCCGCACCAGATTTGAAAGAAGTTTGGAAGCGCCGGAGCTTTTCAATTCAAGAACTTCCATAACTGCACTTCTTCCGAACACCCCATCAAAGCCAAACTTTTCAAAAAGTCTATGGATATGAACCATCGTTTTTACCGAGAAATCGCTACCTTTTTTAGAAAGTACACCTTCAATGTCCACTTTTCCGTTCTCAATATCCACTTTTTCATCTCCAATGTCCACTTTTCCTTCATTCAAAAATCCACTTATATGAAGATTTCGATTGTGGAGTTCATTTTTCTCGTTCAAAAGCAGATTTCGCAGAAATCCTTCGAGATATTCTGTTGTTTCGTGAATACCTTTTTGCAGATTCGTATAGTTTACACGAACAAGTGCATTTCTGAAATACCACGCATCCCATATATTTCCTTAAATCGCTCCATATCTTCCGGACACTTTATCAACATTATCTCTTCGATTTTGCCCGTATGAATGTCTTTAAAGCCGGCAACCTGCTCGCCATTACAAATGCTTGCCTTTATCACTGGTTTCTGGTTCTCTTTCTCATATGGCTTTACTACTACTGTCTTCCGCTTAGACCATCCCATTCCAATCCCCTTCCCCAGTTTTTCTATGATAAGCTGTATTTATTTTCGCTCAAGCTCCCTCTGAATCCACGTCATGATCACATCCACCAGATACTCCTGCTGCACCTGACTCAATTCCCTGCCCGGCTGCATCTTATGCCACTTCCGAATGCATTCCCTGCAGCATGTCCCCGTTGCATGCTGGGCAATGAATACCGGATGCCCCTTCATCGGCGTCTGCCTTCCATCATTCGGTATATGCGCCGGAGCCTCTCGCTTTGCAATAAAATCTCTCGCATGCTCCCGGATCGTATCAAGCCCTTTATCATGGATGTAAGCAATTTCCTTTGGTCCCAGATGAAAACTGCTGCGGAACTTAGAATTACCAAGGTGCTCAAATAACTGCCTGTACCATTCATCTTTTGTCATTTGATGTTCACTGCTTTCTTTTATGTATCCAAATCTCCTTTTTCACAATCAATCCAACCTAATCCTTTACACCACAAGCATCAACCAGCCATCCATACTCTATATCCCTGCGTTCTTGCAGATTCATATATCGGTTTCAATCTTTCTTCCAATACATGAAAAAAATGCGCTTGTTCAATATTGTCAATGTACAGCTCTTCTACAGACCATACTGAACTTAGATTATCCCGCTTACATTCTCTAAATAAATGCGCTAACTTTTCATTCTTATAAATCATCTGATTCAATAAAAACTGATTTCGCGCAAATCCTTTAAAATACCGATCCCAATCTGGAAGTCTGTCTCTTTTGCTTGAGTTTAATGAGGAATTAACGGGCATTAAATTCCACATTTCATCATTTGTAATAAATGACCAAGGTATAAAATGATCTATTTCATACTCTCTCCTGCCAAGTTGCTTACCAGAATAAATATCTTTTATTCCATAAATATCCCAAACAGCTGCCCATAATCTTCTCACCTTTTGAAGCTTACGCTGTTTTTCATTTTCCGGTTCAAGCTTATATATAATTCCTGGCACACCTGGATTCCTGTCTTGAAGATATCTAATCTTCTTCATTTGAATCCATCCTCTGATTGATACCATATTATCTATCAAAAAATGTTTCCATTTTTCTTCGATGATAACTTTCCTGTCCAGTCCTCTTTCTGTCCCTATCGTATACGGCATGCAACGACTTTTGCTAATCTTTTCCACATACGCAATCAGTCTTGTTCTTTGATCCCATAACGGATCATTTCCACCTAATTCCTTCATAAATGAAGATAACAAACGATACGGAACATTTTTCGCGATCTGACATTTTTCATCATGTAAAAGTTTTCCATTCCCTGCAATGACATCTAATACCTGCCGTCTGTCATCGGTATGTTCAATCTGATTCAGGCTAGCTAATTTATTAACAGCTCTTTCGATACCATTGACTCGATTTCCCTGGCTATCCTTCGTTCCCAGTCTAAGGTGATATTCCGTAACGGAATACCAGGCATCTGCTACCATTCCAGAAATAACTTTATCAAAAGTAATACATTCTTCCTGTTCAGCCAAAAGCTGCATGATCGAATCAAGCCAATAAAACTTGTAGCATTCGGTTGGATCATCCAGCATGTGGATGAAACTTTCTATATTCAGACTGCAATCATAAATGAACTTTCCATCCATAGCTGTCCCCCATCAAATTAATACTTAAGCGTTTCTGCATTCATTCTCGTTCCTCAAATGAAGTAACAGAAGTAAGAACTGGTGCTGCCGGTCCTACCGTTCCATTTGGTTTCATCTTGTCTCCCACTGCAATGCATTGCCCTTTCTTCAGCTTTTGCACCTCAGGTAACCAATCCACTTCTCCTGTAACATCCAATTGTTTCGCTATTTTAACCATCTCATTATCCGTAGGTTTAAAGTATAACTTAAACGACGCCTGCAAAAGTCTTACAACCTCATCACTTTTCAATACTCCCAGCGATTGTGTTGCAAACCATGCAGACCAGCCAAATTTACGCCCCTCCGTTAAAATTGCCGCGCTTGGAGACTTCATTGCATGCGATAAGTTCTGTGCCTCATCTAAAACTACAACAAAAGGCTTATCTTTCGTTCCGTACTTCTTAGTATAATACCACGCATCCCAAAGCATCATCTCTGTAATAATTACCTTCATTTCCTGTGTAAACATTGTCAGCTGAATAATATTTACTTTCGCTTCATCCGCATACAAGATATCTCCCCAGTTAAAGTCTGGATCCGAAGAAAACTCAACCGTATGAAAAAACGGTGACATTTTTGATATTACAGACTTCGCAGTCTTATTTTTATCTGCAATTTCATCCAACTCAGCCCGGAACAACTCCATACTCATTTTATTACCATATTTTTTCAATCCATTGTAAACAGCATCAAAAATAGCAGAGTACTGCTGATCCCCAAAGTTATATACGTGTGCAAATATATCTGCCAGTCTGGCAGCTACATCTGATTCTTTTTCCAGAATCATTTGTCCCGCCAACTCTACCTGTTGCCTTTGAAATGGATTAACAGGTACCCCAGTACTGTACACAATGTGCTGATCTATTTTATCTCCAAGGAAATCTTTAAATGGCTGTTCGAGCTGTTGTAGCATAAATCCTTCTGTATAATCAAAAATAACCGCTGACACATTCTGTTTTAACAATTCATAAAGCATTGTCTGAATACTATAGGTCTTTCCCTGACCGGAAGTTCCAGTAATTAATAAATGTCTGTTGGCTAACGCCTTATTTCCAAATTCCCAGAACACCTGATGATTGTATTTATCCGTACCTATCAGTACTCGAATACCTTGATTCGTTAATGGCTCACTAACGGTCAGATTACCCCGAACTAACTCTGTATCATCCTCCTTTTGAAAAAGCACTTTCTCCGCTATCCCCGCATCGTTATTCTCATTTTCTCTATCGTCTACTGGCATCATAAGCTCAGATACATTTTCTGTATCTTTTACCAGTTGCCAATCCACCGTTTGTATTTCCTCCATTGCCGTTGCAAGAAGATTTACTCCTTCCTTCTTTGTTTTTTCAACAATCAGCACTTCCTGATTTCGTATTTCACGTTCTGCAGAACCATCTTCTCTAAAAGAAATAACTCCGGCTTTGCCCATCTTAGGAATCAATGAGTTAACTACTTCGTACTCTTCGTTTAAAAGTTTGCGGCGCAAATCACTTCGAACAATAAGCTCCCAGACAGAATTATCTTCTCCGACTTCATATAGCATCATTTTTTCAGCATTCACTAATACTTGCTGCATAAAAAAGTTTCTATACAATCTTGTTTTTATATTTTTACCCTTACAAGCCCCTGATTGGATGATCTCATCAAATATCTGTCTTGTCTTCAGTGCCTGCTTAATTCCCTTCTCCAAATAATCGGCTTCAACTTTACCAATTTTCACCTCGATAGGATAAAAAGTAACCCTCACCTTCTCCCCATCCAGAATTCCTACTAAAAGCAGATCATCACTTGTCTGACCATCGAATCCTAAATTCTTTGCCGAGAAAATAGATTCATTTTGAGCCAGTCCAACTGAACCTGAGACTCTGAAAATTTCTTCTAAGGATACCGGTACCCATATTACATTTTCCAGCGAATACCTTTTTACGGCAAGTTTCATTGCCGACAAAATGCTAAGTTTCTCTACCGGAAAATGAGATTTGTACGAGAGCATTCTAAGCAGCCAGTCCCCATTCAATGCATTAAACATGTTAATGATTCTTTTCGAATGAAGCTGCACATCATCAACCCCATTTTTTTCAAGGTAGCGAGCTATGGCATTTTGATACTGCTTCGATTTCTTTGTAACCGTTATTGCATCGTACCCGCTTGAGGTCATGTTATACTGATCACTATAGTGAATAATCAGCAAATCCTTCGCGCTTGGATCACTTTTAAAATAATTCAAATCTACTTTCGGATTAATAAATGTAACCCAGTTACTCGCTTCATAGATACGATCCAAAATATGCTGTTTATTTATACCCATTTTTAATGCATAACACGAGCCGTTTCTGTAAGTATCGCCATTCATTGCAGCATTTAAAGAGTTATAATCAACGGCTATTTTCATTAAAGCAGAATCAAGGTTTGCATATTTTGTTCCGAATCCTGTTCTATATGAGTCTCCCAGCATTTCTGATGGAACCCCTGAAGCAATTCCTCCCATGACTACTCCGGAAGGTATATCCCTCATTTCCGTAGTAATCGCCTGATGGTCGTCATCTAACTCCAAAAAGGTAAGATGGGCGTATTCAAACGGATCATTGATGTTTTTGTAATAAAAGCCCACATGTTCACGGTAAAGATCAATCACCTCTTCCGCCCCCATGTTTTCCACTTTTAATTCTATTCCTAATGTTTTCACCAACGTTTCCGCATCATTGATCTGAGACATCACTTCAAACGCATTATCCATTTTAGATCCGGCATACACGGTAACCTGTATCGGAATTATGCATTTAGATTTAGATGCATTCAATTCATGAACATAGTACTTTACTATTCCCTGAACAATCTCCCTGCAATCACCTGTATTGATCAGATTTATTCTCACAGGCGTATTTATTTCCGGTGAAAAGAGATAACTGAAATGCTCGACAAATTCCTGTATTTTCTCTGACACAAGTTTGGAAACAAAATCTTTCGATCCCTTATATCGAGGCAACTCCTCTTCTACATATATTTTCCATTCGGGTGAATGAATCTGCTCTACTGGCACATAGTTCTTAGATTCTCTTGATAACGGATCTATATTGATATACGGCAACAGCGCAGTATGCTGAAATCTTCTAAGAAGATCCATTTCATCCTCTTCGAGCCCGGTTATATCCTGTGTGTTAATAAACAACTGATATGCAATATTAATTGGATGCAACGGTGAAATCAGGAGCTCTTTATCTCCATAATTTCTTTCTATCATTCCAAGGCAGAATAAGCCTTTCTGCGCTTCACTTAAATAAGCCCCTTCTCCAACTTGGTCAATTGCCTTAATTACCTCATCCAGATATTGATTGTATAACGTTTCAATCTCAGCGCTGATATAAACCAGACTCGGAATTTCATGGTTGGTCTTAAAATAATCAATAATTGCATCAAAAGCAACCTTTACTCCAGCCGGAAGCTTCACATCTGCTGCTGAAAGTTCTTCATTCAAACCATTTTCAACAGCAAACGGTGCTCCCAACGCAATATATTTCTTTTCTATATCTAAACTCTTTCGAAATTCATCTCGTGTAAAATACTTTTTTGTTCCAAAAACCAGACTGTTGTCACCCTGTATTTCAAAATTACACTTTTTAATTCTCTTCAAATACCATAACTTCATGCCCTCAATCACAATTGGTTTTTCCATTGTAAAAACTTTAATAATAGGAATTACAAACTGCGTTGTTGCCAATGTAAAATGAACATCTTCATTGTCTTCCGCATAAGGATAATCCTCACTGATGGTTATTGTTAATTTTTCATCAGTTGTAAAAGAAACGACTTGGCTGTCTTCGAAAATAGGAACCTTTTTTTCACTCTGACCGTATTCATTGAGAACTACCTCGTCATCTTCAGAGTTAATTCTGATTGCCGCCTGATCTATCCCCTTTATTTCTAACGAATACTGCGTCTTTATTGAATCAAAAATTGCAGGATTGCATCGTAATACTGCTATCTTAAAATCAAATTTTGTTCCTTCTGATTCATACTGGAAGCGTCCGAATACCGTTTTATCTTCTATATCCGTAATTCTGACAAGCAATTTCTTCCCACTGCTTGTAACTGACACAAATGATTGAAAAGCCTTTAAAACATGAATTCCAACTGTTTTTGTGAAACCTGTGAATGATAATGGGATTTCCACCTGATCCTGCGTATGATCGATAAATACTAAAATATTGCGGATTCGACTTTTCGCCTTTGTCGATCCTTCTTCCTTATCCCATATAGCAGGATCTGAAATGATCGGATTATACTCAATGGATGACTTGCTTTTCTTGCTGGATATATACTTTTCGATCTGAGTATATGGTGTATCTTCCCAGGTCGGTTTCGATAACACTTTTTCTCCATCTTCCCCGTACATTGTCTCGAGTTTCGAAAAGTCTGCCCCATAACTATGAATTTCAGATACCCTAACATAATTTTGATGATTCTCCGCAAGCCGTTTTTTTAATTGTTTACCCGAAAGAAGCTGTAACTTTTCATCCGGGAACAGCTCAAATTTTTTATATTCCCCTGCCGTGATTTGCGAATCAGAAAGGCACTGAATGATATCTTCATATTCAAAAACGGTTGCAATGGTCCCGTCAAGTTCCTTACTCTTATTTTCCAGGTACTGCAAAAGAATCGTTTTATCCAAATCACTATAACCAGTTTCATTGATCTTTCTGTTTATGTCTTTCTCAATCGCAGAGATATTCAATGGCATTCCTTCTTTTCCAAGGTTGCCCGCACCGCCTAATATACTGTCCAGTGAAGAACAGTGAATAAATAAAATTGCTTTCTTCTCATATCCGCGCTCAATCCCTACTAAATTTCTTAAAGTTGCAAGGAAATCAGGGTGTGGTCCACCTTTCATTGCCGCCGCAATAATTAATGCTACCTCACCAAATTGCAGTTGGTATGAATTGTATTTTTGTGCTCTCCCCATATCTTCGTATACAAATGGTCTGGAAATGATATTGTTTCGTAATTCTTTATACAGATTCTCTACTTGATCTTCCGTTTCAAATTGAATAAAAAACTTATCACCTGGATTCGGCTCATTTGTTTTGAAGTATGTTATGATTTTTTCAGAAATATAGTTATAAAATATATTTGACATATTGCGCATCCCCACTATCTGATCTCTTCTCAAGCAAATTCATTTTTTCAAATAACTCTACAATATGTTTCTTTGATTCTCTGTCAAACAACAATCCACGGTTTTCGAACTCTTCAAATAATTTTGTAAGACGTATTTTCCCGTCATACTCTAACAAAATTAGCCTGGTAAACATTACAATATCGCTCTCATGAATACTGAGTGTATAACCACAGATGCCTCTGAACTTTCCAAAATTTTTCTGAACAAAGTCAATAAATTTCCTGTTGTATCCGTTGTAATGAGACTTTCTTCCTCCATTTATGAACTGGTAGTCTATCGTCTCAAATAATTTTTTAACCTCGGTAGATGTCGCACATTTTTTATCCTTTTCACTGTTATGTTTGCATCCACTATAATCCAATGGAATCCAATTCATATACCGTTCTCTAATACTTCTGATTTCCATTGCAACCTGTTCATCATCTGCAGATTCGTGAAATCGATCAAAAAAACCAATATAGTCCATGTGTACGTTTTCAATATTATGAGACAACATTGACATCACAACTGAATGAGAGAACATGTGGCTAATTTTATCCTTTACATATTTCCAGCCATACTCGTATCCAGGTCGAACCTTAGTAACCACCTCTTCATACAATGTGATGAATATCTTCTCAATCTCATTTCTATCTCCATCCTCAAATTTACTGAGTTTTACAGCAAGCTGTGATACATAGAACATATAATAGTATGCTAAAAAACGATGAATATTATCCTGATAGAACGCTGTATCTTTTGTTAATACTTTAAAATCTTTGACAAAGACCTCCTTAACATATGGCAAAAAACAATCGGCATGAGAGATATTAGCAACCGTGTCTGCATCGTTACTTTCTAGCGAATCAAATACAAGTTTTTCCAAAATATTCGTATCCTCTGACGCTTCCATTGCCTTATATCTATCTTCCAGGTCTGTTGATTCAACAAAAAGGCTAAACAAATACTCCGCAACTTGTTGTTGAGAAATATTGCAGTCAATATAACTAAGCGCCCTTGTATTAATCGGAAGAAGCTTCTTATCATTGTCAAAATACATATTTTCAACAATATGACACAGAATTTCAAAATTCTCATCCGAACAATCATCCATCTTCTGGCGCATCTTTTTTTTCATTATTTCAACGTCAAAGGTCCGCTGTGCCGTTGTACCAGATAATATCCGTGAAAATGCCCCTACAACGCCTGAAAAATCTTCATACTGATTCCTATCTGTTTTAGTCTTAAATGGCACAAGCGCATCATCTCGAATATGTTTTTTATTTTTATTTTTTGTTTCATCAAAAATGTCATTTACTCCACCCTCAAAAACAATCCATGTATTTTCCATCAATCCATCACCTCAAACGCATAGCCATAATCTTCGTCGTATGAAAGCCTGTATTCCTTAGCATTTTTTTGAGACAAATCTCGAATATATAGTTTCTCCATTTTTGACCCGCCGTATGAAATCTTATTTATAAACTCTACGCACTTAACATTTACACGCTTATCAGTCATGCTTGGAACATATCCATTTACTACCCGCTTCAGTAATTTATATAAGGAAAAATCCACATCCAATTCCGCTTCCTCATCTCCAGAATACTTATATTTCAGGCGCAATTCATCTTTGAATGAACAGAGCTCCCCCTGTACCTGTTTTGGAAGTTTTTCAATCTTCTTTTTTATTTCAATTTTTTGTATCAAATGGAAATCCGTTTTTTTATTTCCTGAACGTAATTGCATTTCATCTTGGTTCACCTGACCATTCCATGCTAATATCCCTTTTTCAACTATATTATACATGTTTTTCAAATTCCGGTGCTCCCCTGTATTCCATGAGTACAAAGCCCGTATATACTCTTCATAGTCTTCGTCTCGCGGCAACAAATCACTTCTAGCTTCCGTAAGCCAACATGATCTTACAAAGGTTTTTAAAATCGCTTCCTTTACAGAATGGGTTGACCTGTCTGAGAAATCTATTTTTTTCAATTTATTCAATATAATTGAATACCTTAATAAATCTTTTTTAAATATATCCAAAATATCATCAGAATTTTCATAATTTACAAAAAAATCATCTATCTTTTCATTTCGAATTTGCATGGGATCTACACTTCCCATTGCCTCCAGTACTTCTGAAGAATTCTTTTTCCCAAATAGTGTATTTGGCAATAATGCTTCACAGTAATGGGCACTTGTCATTTTCTGTGGGATTTTCCTTGGTTCCAAAGACCCCCGATCCCAGTGACGTTCGTCTACTACAATTTCGTAAATCATGTTCAATAGAGCTCTTGTCGAAATAATCAATTTATTTTTCACAATACTCTCGACCATTGCATTTACAATACCTTGCTGAAATTTTTCATCAGAAAGCAGCTGATAGTTTAAACACACTGGGCAAATGTCCTTCGCATCACAGTTTGCACAGTTCTTACAATATTCTGAATAGAAAACATTTTGGGTATTTCTTGCTGTTATCTTATTCAAAATATCTTTCACATACTTTGAAGTAATCCCATTGGATGTCAGTTCATACAAATGATAATCTGCAAAATTAACACAATGAAAATGTTTACACGCATCAGGCACCGACACAGTTTCATCTAATATTCCGACAGAATCGACATACCGCTTTAACTTTCCAAACCTACCTCCTTCATCCGCTTCGAGAAAATTATTTAACGTTCCAAGATTAATCGCCAAAACAACCTTGCTGTCCGACTGATCTATTTTATCATCCGCAAAATTTTCCAATATTTTCATTAATGTGTAAGCTGCAGGTTTATCAATATATAAACTGGCAGTGGAGTCATTATGTACATAAAATGTTTCCATCATTTCCGGATATACAGCTTTACAATAAGACAGCATATGTGATTTTCCATCCCCTACGCTTCCACAAAGCAAAATCAGTTCCGCTTCCTTTGACTCAAACGTTTCTTTCAAAATAGAAACAAATTTTTCCTGTACAGGTCTGTCAACGTGCATGTACATCGCATACGGATCTTCAACACTTGAATCTGCAGACACAACCGCATCCTTTGATGACTCTCTTAATCGAGACAGTGTATTTACAAAACAATTTTGATTACCTGTCATTAACTGTATATCCATAATATCTTCCGCCCCTAATAAAACATTAACATTTATCGTTTGACCTTTTTCTAACTCCACTTTCTACAATCCTTTTTTAATACCTTTATCAGTTCATCGATTTCTGACTCTGTCGTGTATTTATTAAGTGATATTCTTAACACGTTTGAAACTTTATCTTCTAACCCCATTGCAGTTAATACATACGATGGTTCCCCTGCACTGCAGGCAGAACCGGTTGACAAAGCTAGTTTATCACTGATACGCTTAATGAACCGTTCATTATTGAAATCTTTCTTATTGACTATAACACTGATAATTCCCGGTAATCTCTTCTTTGATGGATTTGTCAGTGAAATATCTGCCATATCGCTTAATCCATCCACAAGTCTCTGATCCAGTTGAGAAATCCGTTGTTCGTTCGCATCAAAATCACGAATTGCAATTTCAGCCGCTTTCCCAAATCCAACAATATTATGTACGGCCAGTGTTCCTGCTCGAAAACCATGTTCCTGCTCTCCACCATGCATCAATGCAGTAATCGGCGGAATACCATACGCATCACTTTTTATAAACGCCGCTCCTACTCCTTTTGGGCCATAGATTTTATGTGCCGAACAGGATGCAAAATCCAATCCCATCTCATGGACATCTATCAGCGTTTTTCCGATTGCCTGGGTCAGATCCGAATGAATCGCAATACCTCTTTTCGTACATAATCTGGCAATTCCGGCAACATCACTGACAGTCCCAACTTCATTGTTCACATAAATAACCGAAACCATTGCCGTGTTGCTTTTAATGGCTTCTTCTACGGCTGTAATCAGGATCTCTCCTTCCTCTGTAACGCCAATAAAGGAAGCCTCGTAGCCTCTGTCTACAGTTCTTTTTCCACCAAACAATGTCACAGTCGGATCGTTGTTCGAATACAAATCGCCATTCAGATATTTGCAGGTATTCAATGTTGCCTTGTGTTCTGCTACCGATGTTATAATATGATTTTTCCCATCCCCATAATAACGCCGATAATCCATATAACCTTTTATAGCAAAATTAGTACTTTCTGTTGCTCCTGCGGTGAAAATGATTTCTTCAGGATTAGCCCCCAACAACTTCGCGACTTGAGCACGTGCTTCTTCCACAGCATTATAGGCATTTACAGCCTTGCAATAATACTTGCTCGAAGGATTTCCATATTCTTCTCTAAGATACGGCAGCATTGCCTCCAGAACTTCCTCATCAACAGGTGAAGTTGCACTATTATCAAAATATATCATACGGTATCACCAACTCCCAATACTTGCAAAATGTACTTATCCATACTTCCGGCATGATTATACATATCCAGCAGTAACTCACTGCCTCTGTCAATATGCGCTTTTACATATTTTGGGAAAAATTCGTCTTCTGGCAAATATCTTCCTTCCACTTCCTCCATCAACACCTTGAAGTACGCTTCATGATCGCCAGTAATGGTCTGCCGGTTAAGGTCCAGACCATTTGAATCCGACTCAAAATCTGCAACGGATGTATTTCCCTTTAACGACCATGCAATCGCATGTTTCACCAACGTATATGGCTTATAATTTGTTCTTTTCTCCAACTCATGAAATATTTCCTGAGTTCTTTTTGATGTTTTTAGTCTAAATATCATTACTTACGCCTCAAAAAAATAATGTTGTTCCACCGTGGTTCTGTTTTGACCTTCATCGTTTATAAGAAGGTATTCCTTCGCAATATACGGCTTTAGGATCTCGTAATACTCTTCATTTATCTCCTCGTCTGTCGAAAGAATCACTACCTGCTTACTGATATTCGGGAAAAACTTCTCCGAGATTTCTTTTCTGTGGTTTGCATCAATACGCGCATACGGTGTATCAATAATAAAAGGAATATCCTTTCCCGACAATTCAATGATGGCCCAGTATAAGGAAAGAATAAATATCTGACGCTCACCTTTTGACAAACGGCTAATATCAATTCGCTTAAACAAGTCATGTGTATTTGTCTGCTCATCATGTTCTAATGCATGCTGTAATTGTGGTATCGTTTCAACCTTATATCTTTCGCAAAGAAGCCTCATTCCCTGTTTTCCAATTTCTGAGGCAAACACTTCTTTTCCAAGATTCTTTATTAAATGCAGTAGATCGGTATTGCTATACTTGACATTTTGATAAAGATTAAACTGAAAATTATCTTCAATTTCGATATGGGTAATCAGATTATTCTTTCTGTATATGTGCTGTAAATTTTCCACTATCAATTTTTCAAGAGTACGTTTAATCGATTCCGTTTTATGTGCAAGCATTGCTTCCATCATATGAGATAATCCTGTACTTAATTCAAATACATGCTTATTCTGAGCATGTTCCTTGATACTCTGAAGCGCGTGTTTTCTTTGCTGCTCTACCGCTTCCACTTCTTCCTTCATCGCAATCAGGCGCATCTCAGACTCATGGATTCTTGCTGAAATCTCTTCTTTCTTTTTCAGCAATGCATTCTCTTTTTCAGCAAATTTTCCTGCATCTTCATCTGTCATTCCACTCTTAAGAATGCGATTAATTTCCATTGTTCTGTCAGCCGCAGACTTTCTTTTCTTTACTAACTCAACGATAGAATTCACATCAAACTGATCAATGGTTGAAATCATTACTTTGACTCTTCCCAGCTCCTCTCTGGAAAGGTCATGCACAGACGGTATACCAGACGGAACTCCCTCCGGTTTGAACTTTTCAAGCAAGAATTCCATCAATGTATCAATCGTATCATCACCAATTTCCTGAATCGCATTTAATGTACTCTTAAGCTCCTGTCGCTTTAATTTTTTCTGAACATAGTCATAGATTTCTCCCTTTTCCTCAATCTCGAACTGTTTTGAAATTTTTCCAGTGAAATCTCGAACGATAAAAAATGGCATCAGTTCTTCCACAAACATTTTAATTTTCGTAAGAGATTCTGCTTTGATATGCTCCGCCTCAGAAAATTCTTTCATGAGCATCTGACGTTCGCCTTCTGTTATTCCTCCGGCATTTTTGAAAGCTGTCTCAACCTCAAGCAACTCTGTCTCAATTTTTTCTAATTCACTTTTGTCAGCTGTAATCTGCGCCTCTAAGTCTGAATAACTGCGGTTTACCAGTTCAGCTTTTCTACGTAGCTGCTTATACTGTGCATGTATTGCCTCTTCATCGCCGCTTGCCGCTTTTCCTGCATATCCATTTGTATACTTTCTGATAATTTCAAAAATATCTAATCCACATAAAGTATACACTGCGTTTTTAACGTAAGAATTATATGTGCTTGTAGAAAAAATATTTCCAACCTCTTCACCATCAAATAAAAAGAATTCAAACAGCCCAGGCGGAATCATCCCCTGCAAATAATTTTGAAAATAGGATAATTCCTGCTCATTCAAAAGATGACCTTCTGTTTCCACATAATATGTTTCTTCTAATTTCTGCTTCGTATAGTCCCATGCTCGTGTTATCTCATACTCTTTCATCTCTCTTTCAACCATTAAAGATATCGATATCTGAACACTTGACTCTACCACATCTTTCTGAAAAGCTTTTGAATTGATACAATCCTTAATCTTCGCAATATATTTCGGATTTATACCGATATGTCCAAAAGCCAATGGGCCATATAAAGCGATTTTAATTGCAGTAAATAATGACGTCTTTCCAGCACCATTTTTGCCACCTATCAAAATAATATTTTTATTTCTATCCTTACTTGTAAAATCAAACTCATTCAATCCCTCATAGGAATTGAAATTGTATAGCATTATTCTATTTATTTTCATCTTCCATTTCCTTCAAGATTTCGTAATGCAGCCATTGTTGATTGAGCAATCGCTCCAATGCATCCTTCATAATTCTTTTATTCGAGTAATTTTTATTGTGATAAACCGACAAAATAATATTTCTGACCAAATCAAACGGAACATTATTTGCTTCAGCTAATCTTTCTAATTCTTCGGCAGTTTCTTTATCCATCAATGGCTCTTTGTATTGATACCATGGTAATTTTTCGCCTGTCAATTTCTCATAGAGTTCAACAAGTGTTCGTCTTGAGAGATCCAGTTCCTCATCCCATATCTCATCTATGGCTTTAAGTTCTTCCTGTGTGATGAGCTCATAGCCCATCTTCTGCTGTGTCTCAATAAGCTTTGTCAAAATAAGTTTTCTGGCTTCCCAAGTAAACGGTCCATACCCCATTTCTCCGGCTGTTGTTTCATAAACGGTTCCATTTCTGCGCTTTTTCTCACGATATTCGTCTCTATCACGAATACTCATAATCCATGTTCGAAACTCAGCCAATGGAATTAACTCTCTATGTCCACTTTTAATAAACCCATTTAAAGATTTGTCCTCTTTTACAACCGTACATACCCAACATCCAAATCGAGAATTTCCACAGGATTGCGTCTGATTTCCTGCATATACTCCTGCAAAAGGACACTCACCACTGTCCGCACCTGCATACAGCGACACAAGCTCATTGTTATTGGATCCCCATGGAGTTTTTCCACCGTCCAGTCTTAAAAGGACATCCCATACATCATCCGTTGTCAGTTCAACGATAGGATTGTATACATAAGCATCCTGAATCGTCTCATGTCTGTTCATAAGACGATTCGCCAGCTCTCTCCCTTCGATACGTCTCCTACGAGCCTCACTTTCTGCCTTACGAACACCTAAAAGGACAACGACCTCTTCCCCTTCTTTTTTAATCACTTTCCTGATATAATCCGCACTAGGATTTATCTTTAATCGGTCTGTACACCATCTAAATGTCCCATTCATCCTTGGGGTCGGGAAACCTCGGCCAATCACGTTTGCCCAAAAAGAATTATTCGCTGGTGGAGTCACCATAGCTGAAATTATAGGCAATCCATCATTTGCCGCAGCTTTTCCCAGCAATTTATTCATCTTGCTGAGATAAATTTTAATCAACGGGTTCTCAATGAGTGTATCCGATGAAACGATATAAACATTTTTATTTCTTTCTTCTTTTGGAAGCGTTAATAACATTTTATAAACCAGTTCAACGACGGTTGTAGAATCCTTTCCTCCACTATACCCGATCACCCAGGGACGCTTATCTGACTGATAAACATATTTGATTTCTTCTATCAGTTCCTCTAGCGTGTTCTCATTAAAATAACTATTCATTGCCATCGTTGTTTCCTCGATACTGAGCCACCTGATTTAATAAACCAAGACTCAGCTCCTTTCCTTTATCATCCATTTGCTTGATACAGCTCATAATTTTACTTTCAACATTGTCTGCCTCATCGCCCAAAAAATCTCTGCCCACCAGCTGGTCAAGTGAAATATGGTATATATCTGCAATTTTCTTAAGCAATTCAATATCCGGCGTTGTAATTCCACGTTCGATATTGCTTATCACTTGCTGAGATACATTTAACATTTCAGCCAATTTTGTCTGTTTGAGATCTTTACTTTTTCTTATCTCCGCTAATCTTTTTCCTATTGTCTGCATATCTCTTAAACTCCATTAAAGTAAATAATACCAGAGGGTGCAATCACCCAGCGCGCATAATCATACCAAGTATAAATTATACACGAAAAATTGAATAAGAACAATGAAGTTATGTATTTCGCTAATTGACTAACAGTATTTTTGTATTATATAATAAATACAAAGTTTTTGTTAATAATCAATTTACTAAGAAAGGAAGAAACAAAAATGGTTTGTAAAAATTGTCATGAAGAACTTAGTATTGATAATGTTTATCCTTCCGATCACAGGTACTGTATCGCCTGTGGCACAAAACACGCTGTATATCTTTCTGAGCATAAACAGACATTAACATCACTGCGTGAAATGAATCTGGAATCCAAAATCATTCAAACAAAATATCTTATCAAATGTGCTGTTATAGAGTTTGGACTCGACAAAGTATACATCTCCTATTCCGGCGGGAAGGATTCCACAGTTCTTTCACACATCGCGAAAAGTATATATCCCAATATTCTGCATCTTTTCGCTAATACAACAAATGAATATCCGGAAACCCTCGAACATATTCGATGGGAAAAAGAAGAAAATGGAACCAATATCATTACTGTGATTCCGAAAGACTGTCACGGTGAAATCTGGACCTTCAAAAAAGTAGTAGAAACATATGGCTATCCCATGTTTTCAAAACGTATCTCTAATTCAATAAGAACTTACCAGCATGCACGTACAGATAGAACCAAAACCAACGCCCAGGAATATATTCATCGAAATTTTCGAAAGTACGAAAAATACAAAGAACTTCCCATTTCAGATAAATGCTGCGACAAACTTAAAAAAGAACCTTTGCGTCGTAAAGCGAAGGAACTAGGAATGGAATGCGTAATATTAGGTATTCTGGCATCTGAAAGCTATCAGCGTGAAAAGGACTGGCTTGAATACGGATGCAATGTGTTTCATGAAAGAAATGAAAATCAAAGTCGTCCGCTATCCTTCTGGACTGACGATGATATTTGGGAATATATCAAAAAATACCATGTAAAAATTCCAGAACTATATGAAATGGGCTATAGCAGAAATGGGTGTATGTATTGTGGGTTCGGAGTTCATCTTGAACCTCGCGGAGATAATCGTTATCAAAAATTGAGAAAGACACATCCGGTTCAGTATAGTTATTTTATCTACAATTTTGGTGATCTGATAATTCAGTGTGACGTTAATGCGGCTTAGATATGGTCTGGTTTTGAAGAAAGTATTACTCAGGCAAAAAAGGTATTCTCCCAGATTCATTTCCAGGAAAATGCCTTTTTCTCTTTTACATTCGGTTATGTTTTCATTTATGTCAGGTCAGGACAATGCTTTCTTTTTATTAACAACACTACTGTATACCCGGCTGTCCCATTTCATGTAATATGCCAGTCTTGCATACATCAGAACATGTTCTATGCAATGAGCTCTCGGAAATAAATATCGATACATTTTTGCAATATTTTTCAATTGCTCAGGTACCGAGAGTTGATCCAATTCCGGAGTTCTGGTGGATTTTCCCTTTCGAATCAGCTCTGAAAAATAAAAAGCGTCTTTTCTCTCTAATCCATACTCTATGAAATAATCAAAGAAGTCTTCTCTGGTATAGCAGGGAAATCTTTGAAAATCAGGAGAATCCAGTATTTTCTCCTTTGTCTCATGGTACCAGTTATCACATGGATATCCGACTGCAAAAGTGGAGTTATGCGGCATTGCACTGTAATTTACCATATCGAAGAAACTTTTTGGTATTTCATATTTAAACATCTCCTTCTCTTCATAATCCATCACTTTTGTATTGAGCAAATCATAATATTTCAATTCTCGTAATTTATCTATTCCTATTTCATCTGCATAAATTCCGTTCTTTCGTTGCAGTTGCATCAAATACTCTACACATCTATGCGGATATAGCATAATTCTTTTTAAATTGTATTGCTCCATAACATTACTTAAACCTGTTATGCAGAGCTCTCCATCCTCCAGATAAGCAACAAGCTCTGGATAATCTTCCATGGTACGGTTCTGTGGCAAAATCACATATCCGCTTTGTTTCATCTCCAGGGATTCCGGATTAAACTTCTTGCTGCGTTCGCCGGATACCATAATGCCATAACTAACCACCTGATTATTGGGGTACGTTCTTTGTAACACTCTTTTCGCAAATGGAAAAAAATCACTGCTTATATTGTAGTCAAATTCAATACCTTTCTTCCCATCGACTCCCCAAACAGACTCTACAGCCAAATGATAGCCGTCTCCAATCATCTCTTCTTTGCAGTTTGGACAAACTGTTTGCGGCAAATCGATGCCGAACAAGTGCGTATCGATTACTTCCATATGACCACAGTTTTTACAATAATAATGTGCTCTTAATGGATTTATTTGATTATGTCCCAAAAGGTATATAAGATATGAGCCTGATGTCCTTCCTCTTAGCGATATGTACTGCGATGTTTTCTTTCCTTCTTCACTAAGCAGCCGAAATATCTCAAAATCGTCCAACTGCCCAGAATTTTTAAGCATCTTTAATTCAGCCTGATACCTGTTTTCCACAATTTCTGGTGTTCCTAAAGGATATAACTCTTTTAGTTTTCTTTCGCATGCATGAACAATATTTTCATAAGCATTTTTTATTTGACATATACACATTTTGTCTTGCCTCCCTGTTCTTGATATCCTTACTATACTCAAAAACTTGTGCCTGATGTATTCCATTAGCTGTACCAAAAATAGCACAGGCAAGAATTGTGTTTTACTGTCTTTGTGTCTATAATAAAAGCAGAAACCATAAGGTGGTGAAAAGATGATATCTCAAAAAGCAACTGCATTATGCATTTATGAAATTCTCAAAAAATACTCTGATGAGCATCATGTACTTACAACTGATAAAATCCGAGAAAAATTAAAAATCATCTATGATGTAGATATGGAGCGCCGCGCTATCTACAGAAACATAGAAGCCCTGCGCAGCATGGGAATTGAAATCAGTGATTACAAAGATAATTATGAAGGCTATTATTTAATGGAACGAGATTTTGAGTTATCGGAAGTACGCCTTCTGTGTGACGCTGTAGCCCAATCTGACATGATTAAAGAAGCAACCGGCAAAGAAATCATCAAAAAGTTGATTGATACGCAAAGTATCTTCCAGGGACGCATGCTGCAAAAAACTGTATTTGTCAAAACCGCTCATCGCATCCCCAACAAACAGACTTTTTATAATATTGATGCACTAAACACTGCCATCAATCAGGGCTGTAAGGTCTCCGTAAAACTTCTGGAATATGGCATGAATCATGAGCTTGTGGAAGGAAATGGCTCTCCTGTAGTAATAAGTCCATATGTCACTTTATGGGCAGCCGGTAATTATTATATTATTGCCAAAATAGAAGCAACCGATGATTTAACACATTTCCGAATTGATATGCTCAAAGACATCTATCTTTTAGAACGTGGTGTTGACATGATTTTTGGCGGCATCAATCCGGGACAATATGCTACAGCGAAAATCATTCTCAATAATGAGTTAAAAGAACACTATGATATAACCTGCGATATCTCCCTTTGGCAGGAAATCGCAGACCTATTTGGCACGGATGCAACCCTTTTACATAACCGTAATTCTTTTGAGTCTGACATCAAAGTGCGAATTCATACAATCCCTTCCCGGATGCGGTCTTTTGTAATGAATCACCTTTGCGACTGTGAAGTAACATCTCCGAAACGCTTTCGTGATGAAATTCAAAAAATGGTTTTCAATGCATACAAAAAATATTGGTAGGAAAACCACTCTCCCAATTGAAAATTTCCGCCCAGTAAGGCTGAAAAAAGGTATTCCCCCAGATTCATGCGTTTCCGGGGAAATACCTTTTTATGTTTAGTACAGCTTCGCGCCTGCCGGGATATGGTTGTCTACCATCAGAAGATGCAGCTCTTCTTCCTCTGAATCCTTGAGGTTGTTTACTGCGGAAAGCAGCATACCGCAGGACTCGATGCCCATCATCTTTCTCGGCGGCAGGTTCACGATTGCAATCGCGGTCTTGCCAACCAGCTCTTCCGGCTCGTAATACTCGTGGATACCGCTCAAAATGACGCGATCTTTGCGCTCTCCGTCATC
>OLSO01001188.1_pt1 | contig 21133 bp, 16 predicted proteins | sample 1672441 | NCBI WGS metagenome assembly OLSO01 (sample SAMEA3136686, study PRJEB25190) | human gut metagenome | biome: human gut; feature: human-associated habitat; material: faeces | place: Austria | collected 2013 | reverse complement strand
TGTGTCTCAGCTTTTCCAATTCTTCGCTCATGGGCAACTTCTCCTTTCTGATAATAGGCAAAACAAAAGCGACCAACTTTTTACGGTTGATCGCCTTTTGTCTGCTTACTCTTTTTTCAAATCATCATATGCGTCACAGAATTGTTTTTTGCCTGTCATCTTCGATTGAATACTTTATAAAATCGAATTTTTCTTTGTTGTTCTTGTAATAGTCCTCTGCTGCCGTGGATAGAATGTAGCACAAGTGGGATATATGTACTTTCAGTCCTCTCTGAACTATATTCATATCTTTATCGTAGGCGACCTCGCTTAAATCACCGTTGGTGCCATCTTCTCCGGTTATGACAAGCTCGAATTTATCAACCCTGCACCGAGATTCGTGAATTGTGGATTTCTCTATATTTGGTGTACTTTGGTGGAGCAGACTATTACGCAAATTATAAATAATTTCCTCGCTCAGATAGGGCATATCATATCCATATGGAGAATCATGTCTATCTGAGATAACATATTGGCTGCACCATTTTTTATAGCGTGCGCCACTATACTTCTCGTTTGGATATTCAGCTTTGCCACAGGTATCTGGCAATGTCAGCGCAAGTGCTAACGCTGACAAATACAGTTCATGGGACAAAGCCATACGAATCTCATGTACAATTCGGTTAATCAGGCAAATCACCTCATTTCAGCCGCTCACACAGCGGCAGCAGCTCTTCGATTTTAGCAACAATGCGCTTTTGTTCAGAAAGGGGCGGGAGGGGAACAACCATTTGATGTAATGTTTGTGACGAAAGTCCCGGCATTGCAGTTCCTTTTGCGTTCATCATATTCATGGACTTGTAAAAGTAAAAAAGATGGTAAAAGAAACGCAACTCTACCGCCTTATACGGACGCAGTCTATGAACATGGTTTTGAAAACAAATATCGTAATCATAGTTCCATATCGCTGTTCTTCCATAGTATGCGCCACCCTCACACATCAGCAAATCACCCTTTGTTACCGTGCAGCGTTCTAACTCATCATCAGAAAAGAACATTTCCTTAACGGATGAAAAATCAAAGGAATTCCAATACAAATTCGATGTAGTAATAAAGCGTTTTACACTCCCTGGCTTATCAACCTTTTTGGCTGTTGAATTCATTGCCTTTCCGGTATTATGAGCAAAGATCTCGCCTACTCTTACCCACTTCCAACTTCCCGGAATATCAAAAGGAATTTCATCTTCGGAAATCTCTGCCAACGGTTTTTCCTTTTTGATTTTCTTTTCCTCTATCAGCTGTTGCTTCTCTGCCTGAATCTGCTGATAGAGTTCCTCGCCGGTGCCTTCCTCAGCTCGCTGCTCCACCAGCTTACCCTGTATGGCATATTGCAGAATGGACTTCTTCATGTCCTCCGGGAACTTGGCGTTAAACTGCTCCAACTTTTCATAGGCGGCAGCATAGCGGTCAACCAGAGGAAGGAGTTCCTCAATCTTGGCAACGATGCGCTTTTGCTCGTAAAGAGGAGGCAAAGGAATTAAAAATTGCTCTAAACTTTTGGCAGCTAAATTTGGTTGAGCAGTTCCGTTATCATATTTTTTGATTTCTGAAAAAAATAGCGGTGAATCCAAATATAGTAACAAAAATTCATCATCACATATATTAAAAAAGTAATTTCTCAAAATTACCAGTGACGATGCGATGGCGCCTTGGTCAAATGGGTATACACCATGCTTTCCCAGTGAACCTCTAATACAAACTACAACATCGTTTTTTTGTAGTTTACCATTGACTAATTTATCATACTGTATTTGGGATAAGCATAATAAATTTTCATCTTCGACAACCGTTTTTCCATTCAAGTTTATTGCACTAATAAACGGAATACCTGTTTTTGAAAGTGTTGATTTTGCAGGATAATTTTTCCCTCTATCACCGTTTAAGATTGACCAAATTTGAGATAATCTTACCCATATCCAACTTTCCGGAATATCAAACGGCTTTTCGTCCTCCGTGATTTCGGGCAGCGGCTTTTCCTTTTTGATTTTCTTTTCTGCAATCAGCCGCTTTTTTTCTTCCTGTATCTGTGCAAAGAGCTCCTCGCCAGTGCCTTCTTCCGGTCTCTGCTCCACCAGCTTGCCTTGAATGGCATACTGCAAAATGCTCGATTTTAACTGTTCCGGTGTCATTCGCTCACACCTCCCGGCAGCAGAGCTTCCAGCTCTGCCAGCACTTTGTCGATTTCCGCATTGAGGGTGGTTCGTCTCTCCTGATACTCCCGGATAGTGTCTATCGGGTCAAGGATTTCTTCTTCCTCATGGGGATAGCCGCATAGGTCGATGTTGCAGCCCTGTTCATTCAGCAGATACTCGGCGGTAAACTTCTGCGCCTTGAAGTTTTCGCCGTCCGGAATTTCCTTTCGGTCATTCCACCAGGCAATGCAATCATCAAAGTGCTTCAACTCCATGGGCTTCGTCTTGGAAAAGTGCTTCCTGTCAGACGGAATATCCACCCGATAAAACCATGTCTCTGTGGTCGGCTTGGTGTTGTCAAAAAACAGCAGATTGGTGGTGATTGAGGTATAAGGGCTGAACACAGAGCCAGGCAGCCGGACAACAGTGTGCAGGTTGAACTGGGAAATGAGCTTCTTCTTAATGTTCACCTTGGCGTTGTCCAGACCGAACAGGAAGCCGTCCGGCACGACAACAGCAGCCCTGCCGTTCTTCTTCAAGCGATACATGATAACCGAAAGAAAGAGGTCTGCGGTTTCGGAGCTTGCCAAATCATCAGGGAAGAAACCCTGAATGGACTTGTCCTCATGGCCGCCGTAGGGCGGATTCATCAGGATTACGTCGAACTTATCATCGTCCGTGTAGTCCAGCAGATTGTGTTTCAGCGAGTTCATGTGGTAGATATTCGGAACTTCAATATCATGCAGCAGCATATTGGTTACGCACAGCAGATAGGGAAAAGGCTTTTTCTCAATGCCGTAAATGCTGTCGTCAAGCTGCTTCTGAGCGGTGGTGTCCGTTACCTGCTTGGAGAGCTGTCCCAGCCAAGAAGTGATAAATCCGCCGGTGCCACAGGCGAAGTCTGCCATTTTTTCGCCCAGCTGCGGCTTTATCATCAATGCCATAAACTCGGTGACTGCTCTCGGCGTATAAAACTCACCGGAAGAACCGGCAGATTGCAGCTCCCGCAAAATCTCCTCATAGACAAAACCGAAAGCATGGCTTTCCTTCACATCGTCAAACTCAATCTCGTCAATGACATCAATGACCTGACGAAGATAAACGCCGTCCTTCATATAGTTGTTGGCGTCCTCGAAGGTGGACTTGACAATGGCTTTCTTAATTGGAGTATCGGGTGTCACCTTGATACCCTCATAGAGAACCGCATCACCATCTTTCACATCATTGCCTTTCAGCACCGGGAACAGAATGTTGTTGACGAAGTTCAGCAGTTTGTCCCCAGTCATAGCATGACCATTGCTATCGGCTTTCGCCCAATTTCTCCATGCCCTTTACGGTTACCTTTACTTTGCCATCGCCGTTCACGTCTTCGGCAAGGCCTTCCAGCTGGGTCTCCAGTTGACTGAGAAAGGCGGTATCCGGGTCGGTGCGGCTTACCACAGCCACGGTGTAGTCCGGCTGCACCTCGGTGACCCGGCTCCAGACAAAATACCCCACCGCCAGCAGGGCAGCAGCGATCAGCACCACATAATACCAGTGGTAGTGCCACCAGTTGGCACGCTGCTGCGCCGGGGTCAGGGGAGGGGGCGTTTCTTGGATCAGGTCTTCGGGGGTGATATCCCGTTCGTAGCTGTAGGATGCCATGGCTGTGTCCTCGTTTCTCTGGTAAAATTTGCGTTGATTCTATTATAACACAATTCCCGGACAGTGAAATACCGTCCGGGAATTTCTGCGTTTACGGCTCAGATGGACTGTCCATTGGTGGCGGCAACTTCACCGTACCAGAATGCGCTGTCTTTCGGGATGCGCTGCCCGGTGGCGTAATCCACATACACCAGACCGAACCGCTCCCGGTAGCCGCTGTGCCACTCGAAGTTGTCCAGCAGACTCCACTGGAAATATCCCCGCACATCTGCACCGGCATGGATGCCCTCCGACAGCTTTTCCAGATACCGTGCCAGAAAATCGATGCGGTCTGCATCGTGCACCTTGCCGTCCCGGTAGACCTTATCCGTACAGGACAAGCCGTTTTCGGTGATGAACATGGGCAGACCGTACCGCTCCTGCATCTGGCGGGGACCCCAGTTCAGGCATTCCGGCTCCACCGGCCAGTTCATGGCGGTATGGGCGTACCCGGCGGGGCGCTCTACATAGCTGGGACCGTTTTCGCCCATCTGCGCCGGGGCAGCGTTGTAGATGTTCAGCCCCACCATGTCCGGCTTGCCCAGAGGCAGGGCATCGTTGATGTACTGCGGCACAGCGGCGATGCTGGCGGCAAGTCTCGGTCCGCAGATGTCCGGTTCCGGCCAACGGCCCAGACAGACCGGGTCCAGTGCCATGGTGTGGGTGAAGGCCCAGTCGTCATCCGGGCAGGCGAAGGTCAGGACCCGGGCAGCGTCCACGTCTGTTTTTGCCTCCGACACCGGATAGCAGATGCGGCCGGTGGAAACAAAGCCCACCTTGTTTTCCGGGTCTGCATGGCGCAGCTCCTGTGCGGCAAGGCAGTGGGCGTAGATAACGTTCCGCCAGCAGGTAAACTGACCTTCCAGCGGCAGTTTCAGACCCGGGGCGTGCTCTCCGGTGCCGTAGCCCATTTTTACGATGCAGGCAGGCTCGTTGAAGGTGAACCACTGATGTACCCGGCCTTTGAAGTGCTCTGCCATCTTTGCGGCATAGCTTGCAAACGCGCGTGCCGTTTCCTCACTGCGCCAGCCGCCCTTTTCTTCCAGCGCCTGGGGCAGGTCCCAGTGATACAAAGTTACATAAGGCTCGATCCCGGCTTCCAGCAAGGCATCCACAAGGGTATCGTAATAGGCAAAGCCTTCCTCGTTCCAGTCTGTGCCGCCGTTGGGGGCAATGCGGGTCCATGCCACGGAAAAGCGGTAGGCTTTCAGGTGCATGGACTGCAGCAGTGCAAGGTCCTCTTTCCAGCGGTGGTAGCTGTCGCAGGCAACGTCACCGGTCTCGCCCCGGTAGGTGCAGCCCGGTGTGTGGGAAAAAACATCCCAGATGCTCAGTCCCTTACCGCCCTCTGTGGCACCGCCTTCGATCTGATAGGCCGCTGTTGCAGCACCCCAGACAAATTCTTTTGGAAATTCAGCCATAATAGTTTTCCTTTCTGTCATTCAAACTTGTGTGCACAGGCATTCCACTGTCATGGTAACGTTAAAGCAAAAGACCAGAGTTGTAAAGCCTTTTGACTAAATAACTCTGGTCTTTTTGTTGGGCTTGTGCAACAGCCCCATTGCATTTTCACAGGAGGGGCTTTGGCGCCGGTCGTAATTTCAGCCCTTGACGCCGCCCAGAGCCACGCCGCGGACGATGAACTTGGACAGCAGCAGGTAGACGATGATGACCGGCAGAATGGCGATGGCTACCATCATGTACACCTTGCCCATATCGAACTTCAGGAAGTCCGCGCTGCGCAGCTGGGCGATCAGGATGGGCAGGGTCTTTTTGTCGGCGGTGTCCAGTACAAGCGCCGGAATGAAGTAGTTGTTCCAGCTTGCCACGAAGGAGAAGATAGCCTGCACAGCCAGCGCCGGCTTCATGATGGGCAGCACGATCTTATTAAAGGTATAAAATTCGCCTGCGCCGTCAATGCGGGCAGCCTCCACGATCTCCATGGGAAGGGAGGCATCCAGATACTGCTTCATGAAGAAGAACACGGTGGGTGCCGCAATGCTGGGAACGATCAGAGGGATGAAGCTGTTTTTCAGCCCCATCTTGGAGATCAACTGCAGAAAGCCCAGTGCGGACACCTGTGTGGGCATGGTCATGATGAGCAAAATCAGAGCAAAGGCGGCCTTTTTGAACTTGAAGTTATAGGCGTAGATGCCGTAAGCCGTCAGTGCCGAGAAGTAAACGCTGAGCGCTGCCGAGCAGGCGGACACCAGCAGGCTGTTGCGGATACCGCTCATCACGGGGATGTTGGCATCCGTAAGCACGTTGCGGAGGTTTGTGACGATGGACTTGCCCGGCACAAGCGAGAACCCCTTCTGGATCTCGAAATGGGTGCGGGTGGAGTTGATGACCAGCACATAGAAGAAGAACAGGCACAGAAAGCTGATCAGCACCAGCACCAGATAGCACCATGCACGGCGGGCGGTCAGGATCGCCTTTTCGGACTGGTTTTTAGGCGTATGTGCCATACTTATTCCCTCCTTTGGCAGCAGCCTTTTTGGCTGCCTTCAGTTCCTTGCGCTGCGCCTTTGTCAGGCCGTCATCCTCCTTGGTCAGCGAGAAGTACACGATGACGCACAGCACCGCACACACAAGGAACAGCACCACAGACACCGCACCCGCCATGCCGTAGTTCTTGCTGAACAGGTGGTTATTCAGGTACATGATCATGGTGGTGGATGTGCGGTCGGGGCCGCCCTTACCGTTGGTCAGGATCTGCGGCACATCGAACATCTGCAGGCCGCCGATCATGGAGGTGATCATGACATAGACCAGAATGGGACGGATGAGCGGCAGGGTGATCTTCCAGAACATCTGGTTCGGGGTGCAGCCGTCCAGCTCCGCAGCCTCGTACAGGGTGGGGTCCACACCCATGATGGCTGCCATCAGCATGATGGTGGTGTTGCCAAACCACATCAGGAAGTTCATCAGGCCCACAAGACCACGGTTGCCCCACACGGTATTCAAAAAGCTGATGGGTGTCTTGATCCAGCCCATGCTCAGCAGCACCGCGTTCACCGGGCCGTTATCCGAGAACAGGGCGAAGAACAGCATGGCGAAGGCCGAAGCCATGATCAGGTTGGGCATATAGATGACCGTCTTGAAGAAGGTCTGCCCCTTCAGCTTCAGCCGCAGGTCGGTGAACCATGCCGCCAGCAGCAGCGAGACGATGATCTGCGGGACGAAACCGATGATCCACAGGATCAGCGTGTTGCCAAAATACTTGGGCAGGTCGGTGGCTAACAGGGTGATGTAGTTTTTCAGGCCCACAAAATTGGGTCCGATGATCTTCAGGCCGCTGCGGTAATACTCAAAAAAGCTGTAATAGATGGTGGATGCCAGAGGGACCAGCTGGAATACCGCGAAGATGATAAAGAACGGTGCAATGAAGATATAGCCCCATTTCGCGTAGCTGATCGACCCTTTCTTTTTTGTTTTCTCTCCCATGAGATCCTCCCTCCTGCCGGGTCACAGCAAAAGCAAAGGGGCGGGCGAGATACGCCGCCCGCCCCTTTGCTTTGATTTTCAGTTCGGAGTAAAACCGCTTATGCGGGCCAGACCACCTCGGTCAGCTCGGGGTACTTCTCCTTGATGGCGGTCTCGAAGTTTGCCTTGGCGGCATCCTCCTTCACGTTGCCGGTGAAGTAATCCTTGAAGGCGGTCTGGAAGCTCTCGTTCAGGCCCTGATCGTAGGGGCCGGCGTTGGACATATCGATCTTGGCTGCAGCCTCTGCAAACAGCGCGATGTGGTTCTGGCCACCGAGGAAGTCGGACTTGAAATCGCTGTTGGCAATCTCGTTCATAGCCTTCTCGTTGTTGGTGTAGTCCTGCGTATCCATGGTGATCTGCTTCATGATGGCTTCATCGCAGGTCAGTTTCAGCATGACGTCCTTGATGGTCTCAAGGTTGTCGCTGCCGGCTGCGCCGCAGATCCAGGTTCCGCCCCAGTAGTAGGGCTGAGGGCCTTCGCACACAGCGTAGTCGCCGTAGATGCCGTTTCCAACCTCTTCCTTGCCACCCTCGGAGGTAGGCGTTGCCAGAGAGTTGCCCAGCAGGGTGAAGTTGATGCCCCAAGTGGAGTAGAAGAAGCCGAACACCTTACCGGTGGGGCCCTGATCGGAAGCCCACTGGCTGTCCCACAGGCTGGACTTGTTGTTGTAGCCCTTGTCTGTATACTCCTTGGTCTGGTCCACCCACTTCATCAGGTTGGGATCGACGGTAACGGTAGTGCCGCTGACCCAAGGTGCGGACACGTTATTGGAGAAGGTGCGATAAGCATCGTCAAAGCCGGACAGCATCTTGTAGCCCTTGGCAGCAGCCTTGGCCGCTACATCGTTGAACTTATCCCAGTCGGACAGGCAGCTCTGCACCTCGGTGGGGTCGTCGGTGCCCAGCACTGCCTTTGCAATACTGCGGCGGTATGCAAACAGACCCGGCGTTGCCTGCCATGTAGTGCCGCGCTGGCTGCCGTCCACCGAAACGATATCCTTGGTGTACTGGTACTGCCCGGCCAGATCGGAGTCGGTCAGACCGATATCCTTCTTGACATCTAGAACGTAGTCGGAGTCCACATACTTCAGGGCGTAGTCAGCCTCGATCAGGAAAATATCGATCTTGTCATCGTCGGCGGCGCTGTCCTGACTCAGCAGTGCTTCGTCCAGCTTGTTCTGGTAGTTGTTGTTCTCGTTGGCGTTGATGGTCCACTTTACAAGGGTGCCGTCCTTCAGGGTGGTGGTAGACTTGTCGGCTGCGATCTCCTTGACCTCGGGGTAGTAGTCGTTGAAGCGGCTCTGGAATTCATCGTTCCAGCACCAGATATTCAGCACCTTGCCCTCTGCGGAAGCAGGCGCATCGGAAGCGGCTGCAGAGGATGCGGGAGCGGAGGAAGCAGCAGCACTGGTAGAAGAGCTGCCGCCGCAGGCTGCCAGAGCAGCACCGATCGTCACGACACCGGAAGCGAGCAGGAAATTACGACGAGAGATCTTTTTCATAAGGGTAAACCTCCTTCATGGTTTTCCATCAAATAAAAATCATTCTCAAAAAACTCCGCGCTGGGAGTTGTGGGCCTTCGTCAAAGGATGCGGACGGAGCCGCCGTCCAGCAGCTTGCCGGACACCCGGATCTGCTCCGGCAGGGTCACACGCGGATGCTCGATCAGCTCGATCAGCTTATCCGCCGCCAGCCTGCCAAGGGCTTTGGTGTTCTGCTGGTAGGTCACCAGCGAGGGTTTGACCACCCGAGAGAGATAGATGCCATCGTATCCCATCACTGAGATATCCTCCGGGATGCTCAAGCCCGCCTCGGCCAGGGCGTTGTAGCCGCCCAGTGCGGAAAAGTCATCCGGGAAGATGATGCAGGTGGGACGCTGCGGCAGCGCCAGCAACGCCCGGGTCTCTTCAGCGCAGCGATCCACGTCGTGGTACACGCCGCAGCGGACGTACTGCTCCGGCACCTTCAACCCCAGCTCCTCGCAGGCCTGATAGAAGCCTGCCAGACGGTTCTCGGTAACGGCGGTCTTTTCGCCATGGATAAAGGCGATGCGCCGGTGTCCGCAGGCCCATGCCTGCTGCACCAAGGCCTTTGTGCCCACCACGTTGTCCGAAAGGATCGCCATCCGGTTGTTGAACACATGGTCGATGGTCACCACCGGCACATCGCCGTTGACCAGCTCCACCACCTGCGGATCGTAAAAGTTCACACAGGCGATCACCACGCCGTCCACACCCCGGTAGTGGCAATGCTCCAGATAGCTCATGGATCTGCCGCTGATGTTGTGGTTGATAAAGGTGATATCATAGCCGCGCTTTTCTGCTTCAACCTTGAAGCTGTCCAGCACTGCGGAGAAGTACTCGTGGGTCAGGCCGCTCTGTTTTTCATCCACAAACAGAACGCCAAGGTTGTAGGTGCGGTTGGTCTTCAGCGCCCGAGCCGCTGCATTGGGCAGGTAGCCCATGCGGCGGGCCGCTGCGTGGATCCGCTCCCGCGTAGCCTGAGCAATGTCCGGCTGGTCGTTCAAAGCTTTACTGACAGTTGCGACGGATACGCCGCACTCTTTTGCCAGATCCTTCAGGGATGGCATCTTGTAGCCTCCTTCCGATGAAAGGAGCTGCGGGATGTTTCTCGCAAGTCACTTAATCGTTTTCGTAACTTCAATATAGCGCATTCTGCACCAAAAATCAAGCGTTAATGTAAAAGTTTTAGTCTGACTGCATCACTTTCGGCATTTTGTTCCAATGCGACCTGTAGAAATTGTGCATCTCGATTTACTTTCGTTACATTTCGATTAAAACCGAAAAAATTTCGTTGCAGTTTCGTTATGTTTTTCGGTGAAAAAGGTCGTATGTATATATTACTTTTAAAATGGGGTTTCGGGGCTTTGGTTCTGTACTCTGCCGGTGTGCACGCCCCAAAATTACGCCAAAAACTACCGGGACTTCGCAGATTATTTTTAAAAATCTTCCCGGATTTTTGCAAAAAGCCCTTGCATTTTTTTGCGAGATACGGTATGCTTAACGTGATAAGATTGCTTCTTTCACAGTGCCTTAATCGTTTTCGCCCATTGATGTGCTGCCCACCCTACAAGGCGCAGTTTTAAGGAGGAAGCATTATGAAGTTCGGATATTTTGATGACCGGAACAAGGAATACGTCATCACCACCCCGCAGACGCCCCTGCCCTGGATCAACTACCTTGGCAGCGAGGACTTCTTCAGTCTGGTCTCCAACACGGTGGGCGGTTACAGCTTTTACCGGGATGCTCGGATGCGCCGCCTGACCCGCTACCGCTACAATAACTCTCCGCTGGACATGGACGGTCACCGCATCTACATCAAGGACGGCGACACCGTGTGGAACCCGGGTTGGCAGCCCACCAAGACCCCGCTGGACAGTTACAGCTGCCGCCACGGTCTGGGCTACACCGTTGTGGAGGGCAAAAAGGACGGTGTGACCGCCCGGCAGGAGTTGTTCGTCCCCAAGGGCGACGCCTGCGAGCTGGATCGGGTGACGGTGTGCAACGAAAGCGCCGCCGTCAAGGAGCTGGACCTGTTCAGCTATGTAGAGTTCTGCCTGTGGGATGCCGTGGACGACAGCTCCAACTTCCAGCGCAACTACTCCACTGGCGAGGTGGAGGTGGAAGGCAGCGTCATCTACCACAAGACCGAGTACCGCGAACGCCGCAACCACTACGCCGTTTTCTGGGCAAACTGCCCGGTGGACAGCTTCGACACCACCCGGGATGCCTTCTGCGGGGTATACGGCGGCCCGGCAGACCCGCAAGCCGTCCGCGCCGGGCACTGTTCCGGCAGCATTGCTCACGGCTGGGCACCGGTGGGTGCGCTGCACATCCACCTGAGCCTTGCTCCCGGCGAAAGCCGCAGCATCCTGTTCGGTCTGGGCTACATCGAAAACCCGCAGCAGGAAAAGTTCATCGCGCCGGGTGTCATCAACAAGACCCGCGCCCACGCCATGATGGCGCGCTACGCCACCGACGCACAGATCGATGCCGCCCGCATCGCCCTGCGCACCCACTGGGAGGAGCTGCTGTCCACCTACCATCTGGAATCCGGCGAGGAAAAGCTGAACCGCATGGTCAATATCTGGCATCAGTACCAGTGCATGGTCACCTTTAACATGAGCCGCTCTGCCAGCTATTACGAAAGCGGCACCGGACGCGGCATGGGCTTCCGGGACAGCTGTCAGGATCTTTTGGGCTTTGTGCACATCATCCCCTCCCGTGCCCGGGAGCGCATTCTGGATATCGCCGCCACCCAGTTCGAGGACGGCAGCGCCTACCACCAGTACCAGCCCCTGACCAAAAAGGGCAATCGGGACATCGGCACCGGCTTCAACGATGACCCGCTGTGGCTCATTGCCGGTACCGCCGCCTACCTGCGGGAGACCGGCGACTGGTCCATTCTGGAGGAGCAGGTTCCCTTTGACAACGATGCCGCCAAGGCGCAGCCCCTGATGGAGCACCTGCGCCGCAGCTTCAACTTTACCTGCACCCATCTGGGTCCCCACGGCCTGCCGCTCATCGGGCGTGCGGACTGGAACGACTGCCTGAACCTGAACTGCTTCTCCGAGCACCCGGGCGAGAGTTTCCAGATCACCGGGCCCAGCGAGGGTCCTGTGGCGGAGAGCGTGTTCATTGCGGGCATGTTCGTTAAGTACGGCCACGAATACGCCGAGCTGTGCGACCATCTGGGCCTTGACACCGAGGCTTCCGCCGCCCGCCAGAGCATTGACGCGGTGGAGCAGGCCGTCCTGACTGCAGGCTGGGATGGCGCGTGGTTCCGCCGTGCCTACGATGCTTTCGGCAACCCCATCGGCAGCAAGGAGTGCGCCGAGGGTCAGATCTTTATCGAGCCACAGGGCATGTGCGTCATGGCGGGCATCGGCAGGGAGACCGGACAGGCCGCGCAGGCGCTTGCCAGCGTGGAGGAGCGGCTGGACACCAAATACGGTGTGGTGCTGCTGCAGCCCGCCTACACCGGCTATCAGCTGAATCTGGGCGAGATCTCCAGCTATCCTCCGGGATACAAGGAGAACGCCGGTATCTTCTGCCACAACAACCCGTGGATCAGCTGCGCCGAGGCAACGCTGGGTCACGGCGACCGCGCCTTTGCGGTCTACCGCAAGACCTGCCCCGCCTACATCGAGGACATCTCTGAGATCCACCGCACCGAACCCTACGTTTACAGCCAGATGGTGGCAGGCAAGGACGCCCCCACCTTCGGCGAAGCCAAAAACAGCTGGCTGACCGGCACGGCAGCATGGACCTTCTTCAACATCAGTCAGTACATTCTGGGCATCCAGCCCACCTTGGACGGCCTGCGGGTGGACCCCTGCATCCCCCACACCCTGACCGGCTACACGGTCACCCGCCGCTTCCGTGGCGCAGAGTATCGCATCACGGTGGACAACGCCGCCGGGGTTCAGCACGGCGTCAAGGCGGTTACCGTAGACGGCAAGGCCATCTGCGGCAATGTGCTGCCGCTGGCTGCCGCCGGGACCGAGGTAACGGTGCAGGTAACTATGGGTTAAACCGACTTTTTCTGCTTCCTCATATTATTCTCCTTTTCATAACCAACGCCGCCGCGCAGCCCCCCCTGCACGGCGGCGTTGGTTTCACAGCTTATCCGACCGTACAACGATCAAAAATGCGCTCCGCGTTGCTCTGCGCATAGATAGCGGAATTATTATTTTAATTTGCATGGGGCTGTTGCACAAGCCCAACAAAAAGGCCAGAGTTATTTAGCCAAAAGGCTTTACAACTCTGGTCTTTTGCTTTAACGTTAACAGTGCAAAAATGAAACGGATAAAGCAAGAACAGCATATCGAAATTGAGGAGAAAAGTCAACAGTTAAAATTTCGAATCTTCGTAGTCTCCACTTTCACATAGGCATCATCAGGCACCTTGGGGAGATACTTCATCAGGAAATCAACATCCTGCTGGATTCGCCGGACGGCAGCTTCCAGTGCAGCATAGTTGATTCCGTAGATTCGTTTCTGCGGAGCAGGGCGGTCCTCCGGGTGCAGAATCTCGTGCACGATCTGCTTGCGGTTCGAAAAATCGGCTCTGGCAAGGAGGTGCATTGATATTTACGACATGACGCAGGCGGTGGAGGATGGCGCAACGCGCCCTGTCTACTACGAAAGCCGCGTCATCAAGCTGCATCTGGATAAGGACACGCTGGCTCTGATTGATGCGACTTATGACGCATTGGAGCAGCAATCGGACACAGCGACCATTGAAAAAAGCAAGAAAATGTTGGGACAGATGGAAAGCGTGTTGGGCGCAGATTCTACGGTGCAATCGCTGTGCGAGGATATTGTCACCCACTACGAAAAATACCGTGCCAACCTGCTGACCGGTAAGGCGATGATTGTTGCCTATTCGCGCCCGATTGCCATGAAAATCTACCGGAAGCTGCTGGAACTGCGTCCGGCATGGAAAGAGAAAATCGGTGTGGTCATGACCAGCGGTAACAACGACCCGGAGGACTGGAAAGCGATTATTGGGACAAAATCGCACAAGGAGGAACTGGCGCGAAAGTTCAAAGATAACGATGATCCAATGAAGATCGCTATCGTGGTGGATATGTGGCTGACCGGTTTTGATGTTCCCTCGCTGGCGACAATGTACATCTACAAGCCGATGCACGGTTATAATCTGATGCAGGCGATTGCTCGTGTGAACCGTGTGTTCAAGGACAAAGAGGGCGGCTTGATCGTGGACTATGTGGGCATTGCATCTGCCCTCAAAGCTGCCATGAAGGAATATACCAAGCGCGACCAGTCCCGGTATGGCGATATGGATATTTCCAAAGTTGCATATCCGAAGTTTCAGGAAAAGCTTCAGGTGTGCAAGGATTTGTTGCACGGGTTTGATTTCAGCAGTTTTATTGACGGTTCGCCGCTGGTTATGGCAAAGTTGGTAACGGGTGGTGTGAACTTTGTGCTGGATGCCAAAGCACCCAAGCGCAAGGACTTGTTCCTGCGAGAAGCAATGCTGCTGAAACAGTCGCACTCCCTGTGCTCCAGCATGACCACAGAACAGGAGCGTCATGAAGCCGCCTACATGGAAGCTGTGCGTTCTACCGTGGTGAAAATTACTTACGGCGGCAGCGGCGGAAAGACGCTCTCGCTGAAAGAAATCAACACTCAAATCAATGAACTTCTGAAAGCGAGTATCCAGAGCCAAGGTGTAATCAGTCTGTTTGACAGCAAGCAGGCAGATGAAAATATCAGCTTGTTTGACCCGGCGGTATTGGACGAAATATCAAAAATGAAAGAAAAGAACATCGCTGTGGAAATTTTGAAAAAGTTGATGGCAGAACAGGTATCACTTTACAAGCGGACAAATGTTGTGCAGTCGCAGAAGTTCTCGGAGAAAATTGCGCAGCTGATGAACTCCTATTACAATGGGCTGATTACAAACGAGGAAGTTATCAAGGAACTTCTGAAAACGGCACAGGAAATCACAGAGTTGTACAATAATGGTGAGAAACTGGGGCTGACGCAGGAAGAGCTGGCGTTTTACGATGCTCTGACCAAGCCGGAGAACATCAAAGATTTTTACCAGAACAACGAACTGATCGACCTTACCAGAGAACTAACCGAGATGCTGCGTAAAAATCGGACGATAGACTGGCAGAAAAAAGAAACAGCGCGTGCCAGTATGCGGAAGATGGTGAAGCATCTTCTGAAAAAGTATAAGTATCCCCCGGAAGATTACGACACAGCAATCAGCACGGTTATCAGCCAGTGCGAGATGTGGACAGATAACATGACAGCGTAAAATGCGAGAAATATTGTTGATTTCCTCTTGACAATACACAGTCCAGCTCTTAAAATGATTTTAGAGAATACTATTATTGAAAATACGAAAGGCTGCTTTATGGGAAAGATGATTTTAGACGACCTCCACAAGCGTCTGGAACGGCTGGACGAAGATGCCGACCTGATGATCGACAACGACGACCGTTACCAGATGGTAATTGTTGGCGGAAGTGCGTTTATTCTGCTGGGCAAGCTGACCCGTGCCACCCATGACATTGATGCCTTGAGCGTCCCGAAAGAGCTGTACGGACTACTTGGCAAGTACGACATCAACACGGATGTGGAAGCCTATATTGATAATTTTCCGTACAACTTCCAAGATCGGCTTCAGCCGCTGCCTTTCGGTGGTACAAAGGTACAGTTCTACACACCCAGTCTGGAAGATCTGGTAATCGCAAAGCTCTGCTCTTTCCGTGACACTGACAAGGCAGACGTAGAGAGCGAGGCTGTGCGGAACTCTTTGGACTGGAATTTGCTGGAACACCTTGCAACCGATGAGGATGAGCTGAAAGCCAGCATTTTGAACGACTGGCGGTATCGAGATTTTTATATCCGTTATCAGGAGTATGTGGAGAGGTGGAGACCGTGAGAAAGCTGACATTTGAAGGCTTTTTGAAGCAGTATGTGGTAGAACTTTCCGGGGTTCAGACGGCAAGTGTCCATAAGCTGGCAGATTGCATGACAGAAAATCCCCGCCTGAAAGAGCCACTGTATCTCTATGCGCTGGCCTTTGATAAAGTGGATTTGTTGCTCCGCTATACCGTAAACAGGGCTGTTGCTGCGGAGTATGAGCAGCTTTCCAATCGCTATTCGCTGGCGCAAATGCTGCTGCTTCTGGAAAACCAGTCACCGGAACTGACAGAGGGCTATTTGAAAGTCTGGCGCAGCTATTGCTCGGTGCGGGATACCTCTCTTGCGGACAATGATACGAAAGCGTTGATTCATCGCCGAGTATTGGAACTTCAGCGGAAAAAGAAACTGACGAATTATCGTCTCTACACAGACTTGAAGCTGAATCCGGGCAATGTGAATGCATGGCTCAAACACAACGATTCCAGCAAAATGAGCCTTGACTGTGCGCGCCAAATCTACAAGTATGCAAAAAGCTACCCATCTGTTCGATAAGAAAAAGGAAGTGAGTCTATGACCGCCGTAATCTATGCCCGCTATTCCTCGGACAACCAGCGTGAAGAATCCATTGAAGGCCAGATTCGGGAATGCACCGCCTACGCCGAAAAGAACGGCATCACGGTCATCAAACACTACATTGATCGTGCATTCTCTGCCAAAACGGACAACCGCCCGGAGTTCCAGCAGATGATCAAAGACAGCGGCAAGAAACTATTTGACGTTGTTCTCGTCTGGAAATTTGACCGCTTTGCACGGAATCGTTTTGATAGCGCAAACTACAAGATGATCCTGAAAAAGAACGGTGTCCACCTGATTTCCGTTATGGAACCCATTGCCGAGGGCTCACAGGGCATTCTGGTGGAAACACTGTTGGAAGGTATGGCGGAATACTATTCCGCAGAGCTGTCCGAAAAGGTGATCCGTGGTCAGACCGAGAACGCCCTGAAAGGGAAATGCACTGGCGGCACAGGAACCATCGGCTACAAAATCGACGAGGACAAGTTTTATCACCTTGACCCGCTGACCTCGCCGCTGGTGCTGGAAGCCTTTCAACGGTATGACAACGGCGAGAAGATGGTGGAAATCGTAAACTTCCTTAACGACAAGGGTGTCCGCAATATGCAGGGCGGCAAAATGACTCACAGCAGTGTGAACACCATGTTGAAGAACCGCCGGTACATTGGAGAACTGTCTTTCCGGGATATCGTTGTGCCGGATGCGATTCCGGCTATCGTTCCGAAAGACCTGTTTGACCGGGTGCAGAAGCGTATGGACAAGAACAAGCGCGCCCCTGCCTGCGGCAAAGCCGACGAAGAATACCTGTTGACCACCAAGCTGTTCTGCGGCAAGTGCGGTGCACTGATGTTCGGCGAAAGCGGAACCAGTGCCACTGGGCGCACCTACTATTATTACAAGTGCGCCAACGTCAAGCGGCGCAAGGGCTGCAACAAAAAGACCGTGCAGAAAGAATGGCTGGAAGATCTGGTCGTCCGGGAGACCATGAAGCTGATTCAGGACGATGTGGTGATCGACAAGATCGTTCAACTGGTCATGGATGTACAGAATCAGGAGAACACAACGATCCCGCTGCTGGAAAAGCAACTGCGAGAGGTCAACAAAAAGCTGGACAACCTGATGAAGGCCATCGAGGATGGCTTGTACACCCGGACAACGAAAGAGCGTCTGGAAGCGCTGGAAATTCAGAAAGATGAGTTGACTGCAAAAATTGCAGATGAAAAGTTGAAGAAGCCCAGCTTCAACGAAGATTTTATTCGATTCTGGTTGCTGAAATTTAGAAAGTTCGATATATCGCAGCAAAAGCAGCGGAAAGCGCTGATTGAAATTTTTGTGAATGCCATTTTCCTGTATGATGACCGAATCTTGATCACGTTCAACTACAAGGATGGCACCCAAACCGTCCGATTTGAGGACACTTTGACCGCCGATTCGGCAGAGGAAAAAAGTTCGGATTTGTCCAGTCTTGCTGGACCAAGAGGTCCAACGATTTCGCAACAGAAGTCGTTGGACCTTTTCTTTTTTTTGTGCCTGCGGCAGACGGCTTTTTTGCGTGCGACAGGAGGAACGACGGCAGAAATAAAACACAAAAAATTTGTAGGATATGTAGAATATCGCGCTTGAAATTGTGCATTTCTCCCAACAAAAACCTTGAAAACGTGTCAATCTTGAGAAAAAATAACCGCCTTTGTTTACAAAATGGTTACAGGCTGGTATACTTTATGGCAGTGAAACGTGAAAAATGATGCCAGAAAAGGGAGGAGCGACCAGACCGTGAATACCGCAGCGCCAACGACCGCACATAAAAAACTGGTGGGCATTCTGCTCACCATCGTGTTTGCACTCACCTGTCTGCCCGCAGCACTGGCTGTGGACCTGAATGTGGATGCCGGGTTCTACTTCAAGCAGAGCCGGGGCGGCACCTGCACGCTGGCTTCGGCTGCCATGATGCTGCGCCGCCGCGCTTACTTTGACGGACGGACTGACTGGGTGGATGTGACTGAAAACAGTGTGCGCTCCACGGCCTGGTCCAATGGTCTGGCCCACAGCTTTACATACCGGGAGATGCAGGTGGCCTATGCGACCCTGCCCTCCAATAATCAGGAAAAGACCCAGCTGCTCATCCAGCTGCTGGCTCAGCACCCGGAAGGCATCGTCCTGTACGACCGCACGCAGCCCCATGCCGTGTTGCTGACCGATTATACGAACGGCGTGTTCTACTGTTCCGACCCGGCCGGGAACATCTCCTCCGGCCGCATCCCGCTCACCAGCTCCAGCGTGTCCATTGCACAGGCGTCCTGCTACTGGTATGTGAGCGCCGACCACAACGGCGCAGCCCTGCAGGCAGATGACCTGCGGCTGGAAGGCATGCGCTATCCGGTCAATGTGCACACCGGCAGCGGCATGGCCCTTACCGGCACCGCCAACAGCACCTCCGGCAGCACGCTGGAAGGTGTGCAGGTGGCCATCCTGGACGAGAACGACAAGATCGTGCAGTCCGCACAGGCCCAGGTGGGCGGAACCAGCTTCTCCCTCAAGACGCTGGACGACCAGATCCACTTCGGTGAGCTGCCCACGGGCTGCTACACCTACATGGTCATCGTGACCGAGACCAGCGGCGAGAACCTTTGCTTTGCCAGCGACTTCACCGTTTCAGATGCCGCCACCAGCACCGCTATCTATTGGTCGGTGCAGGACCCCGACGGTACCAAACTTACCGACCAGACCATTACGGCCACGGCGGAAGAAACGATCCAGAGCACCCTCGGCTGGCTGTCCGGCCTGTTTGGCTGATCCCTTCTGCATGCATTTCACAGAGCCTGTCTCCTTCGGGAGATGGGCTCTTTTTTATCTGGACAGGGAAGTTCCGGGGTAGTAATGGGCCAGGATGTCGGCAAAGTTCTGCCCCTGCTCGGCCAGTGCCTTGGCACCCCACTGGCTGAGCCCCACGCCATGGCCGTAGCCTTTTGTGGTAAAACAGAACGCACCGCTCTCATACCGGACCGTGAAGCAGGTGCTGCGCAGGCCCAGCGCCTGCCGCAGGGCCGTACCGGTGATGCGCTGCCCGCAGACCGGCAGGGCAGCAACATAACCGGCGGCGGTGTACTCCGGGGTGCCGAACCACTGCTCCGGGGCGGCAAGGTCAGCGGTGAGGCCCAGGGCAGCCAGTTGCTGTGCCGTCTGCTGTGCCGAAAGGGTCAGGGCGTACTCGTAATGGTCGGCGGAAAGGTCGGTGCTGCTGTCCACCGAAACAAGGTAGGGCAGGGCGGTGCCCCAGACGTTTTCGCTGGTCTCGGTGCGGCCATTGGAGATGGCAAAGTAGCTGGCACAGGCAGGGGCACCGTCGCAGAGCAGTACGGTATGTTCCACCTCGTCCACCAGCGCGGACAGACGGGCATAGTTGGTCTCATAGGCAGTGCCCCAGTAGCTGCGCAGCACCGGGTCAGTCAGGCAGCCCTGCCGTCGTGCCGGGTCGGCCGTCAGCCAGCCGATACTGTCCGGTGCGGCATGGTCGCGGCAGTACAGCGCGTAGCTGTGGGCGGCAACGGCCTGTGCCTTGAGGGCCTCGTCCGGCCAGCTCACCGGCATTTCGGCCGCTACCGCGCCGATGAGATATTCCCGGCGGGACAACTCCAGCACCTGCCCGGTGGAGGCATCCTGAATCAGGAACCGGTCCGCGTCACCGGCGTAGGCAGCGGAGATTTCCGGGGCGGAAGCAGTACTCTCCGGTGATGAAAGCGGAAGGCGGACCGTGGAAACGGCAGGCCCCAGCACCGCGCGGGTGAGGTGGTAGGCGGCCAGAGGCAGGGCACATCCAAGCACCAGGAGCAGAGTGCACAGCAGCAGAAAAGATTTTTTCATAACGGGATCTCCCTTGCGGCGTGAAAAAGATTCTATCTCCAGTATAAAAAGACCTGCCTGCAAAACCCTGCGAAAAAACGTTGCCCGCAAAAATGAAAGTCGTTTGGCACGGGCCAGTGAGAAGTGAACACATTGCGCTTGAATTTACTGCACAAAAGCGATAATATAAGATTATGTCCATCAGTGAGGATGGCAGGAAAGTATGGGAAAGTAAAAAATAGGAACCGGAAGAAAGGAGAGATCCCCCGTGAATTTTGCACATGCAGAAGTGGCGACCCTGGACCCCACCACGATGCGGACCCTGTGCGAGGAGTACATGGCCAACAACTACATCGACCCCGAGACCAGTGAGCGTCTGGGCGTCAAGCGCGGTCTGCGCAACCCGGACGGCACCGGCGTGCTGGCCGGCCTGACCAACGTGTGTGACGTTGTGGGCTACAAAAAGGATCAGGAAGGACATGTGATCCCCACCCCCGGCAAGCTGATCTACCGCGGCGTCAACATCAACGAGATCGTGGAGGAGGCCTACCGCAACGACCGCTTCGTGTTTGAGGAAGTGATCTGGCTGCTGCTGTTCGGCAGCCTGCCTACCCAGGAGCAGTTGGATGATTTTTGCGAGATCCTGGCAGAGCACCGTGCCCTGCCAGAGGGCTTTATGGATACCATGAATGCCCCCTCCCCCAACATTATGAATAAGCTGCAGCGTTGTGTGCTGGGCCTGTACTCCTACGACGAGCACGCCGAGGACCTGACCCTGGAAAATATCCTGAACCAGAGCATCAACCTGATCGCCAGCATGCCTACCATGATGGTGAACGCTTATCAGATGAAACGCCGCTACTACGACAAGCAGAGTATGTTCTTCCATCTGCCCAAGCCGGGCCAGAGCACCGCAGAGCATATCCTGAGCACCTACCGGCCGGACCAGAAG
>OLSO01001182.1_pt1 | contig 21226 bp, 19 predicted proteins | sample 1672441 | NCBI WGS metagenome assembly OLSO01 (sample SAMEA3136686, study PRJEB25190) | human gut metagenome | biome: human gut; feature: human-associated habitat; material: faeces | place: Austria | collected 2013 | reverse complement strand
AAGCAGATTTTCATGCGAGCATGAAATCTGCTTACAAAAAGGTACGAGTGAACTGGAAACATAAAAGGCTTGCAAGTGCAGCCTTTTTTCGTTATACTACTTTAGTATAGCAAAGTGAAAAAGGAGGTTCCTATGGTTACATTGGCAAACGGCGGCGCCTGGCTGGTAAACGGCGCTGAAATCATAGCGGACGGTCCCAAGGCGCAGGCAGCGCTTGCGGCAAAGACCGGACGGACAGTATCCAAAGAAGAAGCAAAGAAGCAGACCATTGCGTACGGAATTTTAGAGAATCACAATACTTCCGGCAACATGGAAAAGCTGAAAATTAAATTTGATAAGCTGACAAGCCATGATATTACCTTTGTCGGAATTATTCAGACCGCGCGCGCATCGGGGTTGACGAAGTTCCCGATTCCTTATGTTCTGACCAACTGCCACAACTCCCTGTGTGCGGTAGGCGGAACGATCAATGAGGACGATCATTTATTCGGACTGACTTGTGCAAAAAAGTACGGCGGCGTTTATGTACCTCCTCATCAGGCGGTTATCCACCAGTTTGCAAGAGAAATGCTCGCAGGCGGCGGCAAGATGATCCTTGGCTCTGATTCCCACACCCGTTATGGTGCGCTGGGAACGATGGCGATGGGCGAGGGCGGTCCGGAGCTGGTAAAGCAGCTGTTGAACCAGACCTATGATATCCGTATGCCGGAGGTTGTCGGCGTTTATCTGACCGGCAAGCCGGAAAAAGGCGTTGGTCCGCAGGACGTTGCGCTGGCGATTATCGGCGCTGTTTTTGCAAACGGTTATGTAAAAAATAAAGTGATGGAGTTCGTTGGCCCCGGCGTTGCAAATTTAAGTGCGGATTTCAGAATCGGCATCGACGTTATGACGACAGAGACAACATGTCTTTCTTCCATCTGGCAGACAGATGACCAGATCCGCGAATTTTATGAAATTCACGGAAGAGAGGCAGAGTATAAAGAGCTGGCACCCGGACAGACGGCGTACTATGACGGCCTGATTGAGGTTGATTTATCAAAGGTAAAGCCGATGATTGCAATGCCGTTCCATCCGAGCAATACCTATACGATTGAAGAGCTGAATGCGAACCTGACAGATATCCTTGCAGATGTAGAGAAAAAGGCTGCAGTCAGTCTGGATAATGCGGTACCTTACAGCTTGAAGGATAAAGTGCGTGACGGCAGATTTTATGTGGATCAGGGAATCATTGCAGGCTGCGCAGGCGGCGGCTTTGAAAATATCTGTGCGGCCGCGGACATTTTAAAGGGCAGCTATATCGGAAATCAGGAGTTTACATTGAGTGTGTATCCGGCTTCCATGCCGATTTATATGGAACTGATTAAAAATGGCTGTGCGGCGACGATTCTGGAAACGGGAGCTGTTATGAAGACTGCGTTCTGCGGTCCTTGCTTCGGTGCTGGCGATACGCCTGCAAACAATGCGTTCTCGATCCGTCATTCTACAAGAAACTTCCCGAATCGTGAAGGCTCCAAGCTGCAGAACGGCCAGATTGCTTCGGTAGCTCTGATGGATGCCCGTTCGATTGCGGCGACTGCGGCAAATCAGGGACGCCTGACAGCGGCGACTGAATTCGACGGACCCATCGGCAAATATCAGTATCATTTTGATTCGAAGATTTATCAGAATCGCGTATTTGATTCCCATGGTGTGGCAGATCCCTCTGTGGAAATCCATTTCGGTCCTAATATCAAGGACTGGCCGACGATGTGCGCGCTTCCGGAAAATCTGGTGCTGCAGGTCGTTTCCGAGATTCACGATCCGGTTACGACGACAGACGAGCTGATTCCGTCCGGAGAGACAAGCTCTTACCGCTCCAATCCTCTTGGACTGGCAGAGTTTACCCTGTCCCGCAAGGATCCTGCCTATGTCGGACTGGCAAAGGAAATCCACAAGGCGCAGGAAGCTTTGATGGATGGCAAAGATCCAGTGGCTGTAAAACCGGAGCTGGCAGAAATTATGGATGAAATCCATGTGCAGTTCCCGCAGGCTGCAAACGACAACATCGGGTTCGGTTCCACGATTTTCGCAGTAAAGCCCGGAGATGGTTCTGCGAGAGAGCAGGCTGCAAGCTGCCAGAAGGTGCTGGGCGGTTGGGCAAATATTGCAAACGAATATGCGACCAAACGGTATCGTTCCAATCTGATCAACTGGGGCATGCTTCCGTTCGTCATTCCGGACGGAGATCTTCCGTTTACCAACCATGATTACCTCTTCTTCCCCGGCATCCGCAAGGCGGTAGAGGAAAAGGCTGCAGAAATTACAGGATATGTGGTAGATGCAAACGGCTTGAAGCCGTTTAACGTAACCCTCGGTGAGCTGACCGATGAAGAGCGCCAGATCATCCTGAAAGGATGTCTGATTAACTATAACCGCGTGGAAAAATAAGGCGTGGGGAGCTTTCTGCATAGAAGCGTGCGTCTCTGCATAGACTGCCGTATAGGAAAATACCGGCAGCAGCGGAGGGTTCATGATGCAGGAAACAATGGAAAAAAGAACAAACAGAACCGTAGGAAAGAGCCGTCAAAAGGACTTTTTTGCGGTTCTTCTTTTTTTCTTTCTGCTGCCGTATACCTGCAGCAGTGTAGTGCGGGCAGGGCAGGAAAAAACGGTGGAAACCATTGTGCCCGTATCCGGCAGGACAGTCCGGATGCAAAGTGGAAGCGACGTCCGAACGATGACAGAGGAAGCGTTTCTGATCGGCGCGCTGGCGGCGGTGATTCCTGCAGAATATGAACCGGAAGCGCTCAAAGCCCAGGCGGTGATTCTGCGCAGCAGCTGCGTCGCGGGAGGGCATCTGGAGGAGACCGTGTTGGAGAATGGCACGACCGGGGCAGCGCAGGAGAGCATCTCTCAAAATAGTGTGAGCGCCGTTGAGCCGCGGATTATCGACAGTAATAGCGGTTTTTCGTACCTGGACAAGGCGCAGCGCAAGCGTCTGTGGGGCGAGCAGGCAGACGTGTTGGAGGAGCGCTGCAGGGAGGCGGTGCGCGCTTCTTCGGGCTATGTTCTCGAATGGCAGGGAGCGGCTGTCAGCGCGCCTTTTTTTCGCCTGAGCGCAGGGCGGACAAGGAGCGGGACAGAGCTTTTCGGACAGGAGTCGGACTGGTGCAAAAGCATCGCCTGTCCGGTAGATGAGGCTGCAGAAGATTTTTTGCAGGAAAAGAGCATGAAAACAGAACGGTTTTTCGGGATGCTGGAGGCAGAAGGCGTATCAGTGGAAAAGGATGCCCCAAAGCTTGTACTGACGCGGGACAGCGCCGGATACGTATTAAATGTCCGCGCGGGACGGTCATCCATAGAGGGAGAACGGTTTCGGCAGCTGTTTGAGCTTCCGTCGTCGTGTTTTTTTCTGGAAGAGCAGGGCGGGAAAATGGTGATTACGACAAAGGGAATCGGGCACGGGATCGGATTGGATCAATATTATGCCAATGCACTTGCGAAGCAGGGAGCTTCTGCAGAAGAAATTTTGGAGCTGTTTTTCCCGGGACTTTTGAAAAAAACGGAATAAAACGGTTGAATTGCGCTCAAACTAAGCCTGAACACAGGAAACAGGAAAGGATGAGCGTGATGAGAAGAAAAAGAACAGGCGGAAAAAACAGCGCATACCGCAGAGAAAAAGCGATCATGACAGCTTCGGTCGTTCTGGTACTGGCGGCGATGACAGTGACGGGCATTTCTGTGTACCGCAATCATCAGAAAAGCCAGGAGGAAGAGCAGCATATTGTAGATTTTTCCAAATTGGAGGAAGAGACGCAAAGTCCTGTGGCGCAGGCACAGAATCAGTCTGCGCAGAATGTGACCGGCAGCGATAAAGACAGTGGAGAGCTGGATTATGACCCCTATTATGCGCAGAAGGATAAAGATCTGAGTGCACCTGCAAAAACAGGCGGGGAATCGGGCGCAGGAGCAGCTGGAGAACAGGAAACGGGAAGTCAGCCGACGGAGGAGCCCCAAAATCGCAACATCGGCTATGCAGAGTATCGAAACGAAGCGTACAACAGCGACGGAAGTTCGAGCGAACTGGCATCCGGCGACGGTCAGGCGGATGCGGCAGACGCTGACAAAAAAGCGAACGGAACAACCGCGAGTCAGGATGCAGCCGACAATCAGGACGAGGCGCTTGCAGCGTCTGCGAATATCGCAGTGCAGGAGAGCCAGCTGTCCTTTGGAGAAAGCAGTAAGCTGGCATGGCCGATTGCAGGCAACGTTCTGTTAAATTACAGCATGGACAAGACAATTTATTTTCCGACGCTGCAGCAGTACAAATATAATCCGTCGATTGTAATCAGCGCAGCAGAAGGAACAGGCGTGGCATGCGCAGCAGATGGAATTGTGGAATCTGTGTATGAGGATGCGCAGACCGGACAGACTGTTGTGATGCGTCTTGGAGGTGGATACGAGCTGACCTATGGACAGCTGCAGGAAGTGACTGTGGAAGAGGGAGACTATGTGGAAACCGGCGCGGTGATCGGACATGTGGCGGAGCCGACAAAATATTACTCGGTAGAGGGCTCCAATGTTTATTTTAAACTGACAAAGGACGGGGAAGCGGTCAATCCGCTGGATTATCTGGGATAAAAATTCCCGGTAGCCCGGTTCCAAAAAGGAGCCTGACTGCCGGGAATTGTATTACATAGTTTTGTCGAACTTTTTACGTACTTCGATATAGGAAAGTATCGCCTCTACTGTGCCATCAAAGCCGAGACGGGAGCTGTCCAGAGACAGGTCGTAATTCTGGGCGTTTTTCCATTCCTGGCCGGTGTAATACTTGTAGTAGTGGGCACGGTATTCGTCGGTCTGAGCGATGAGCTTCTGAACGTCAGAGACAGAAAGACTGTTGACCTTCATTGCTTCCTGCAGGCAAAAATCTTCGGGCGCGTGGACAAAGACACGGACAACGCCTGGAACATCTGCAAGGATATGGTCGGCGCAGCGTCCGATGATAACGCAGGAGCTTTCCTCTGCGAGCTGGCGGATGATTTTTGCCTGATAGCGAAAAAGGTTGTCATCCTTTGTAAAACCTGCGCTTTCCGGGGAAAGCGGGGAGGCATTTTTGAAGCCGCCGGTAAGGAACGCACGCAGAGAGCCGTGCTTTTTTTTCTCATCCTGGAACAGAGTGGGATGAATGCCGCTTTCTTCGGAAGCGAGCGAAATAATCTCCCTGTCGTAGCAGGGAATGTCCAGACGCTTTGCCAGCATTTTGCCGACGGTACGTCCGCCGCTGCCGTACTGACGGGCGATGGTAATTACTGTGTTTGACATAATTGTTTCCCCCTTATTCGCCGAGATAAGCTTTCTTGATCGCTTCATCATGTAAAAGTGCCTGTGCATCATTTTCCTTTACGATGCGTCCTGTTTCGAGGACATAGGCGCGGTTTGCGATGGAAAGCGCTTTTTTTGCGTTCTGTTCTACCAAAAGGATGGTAACGCCCTGTTTGTTGATCTCCTGAATGATATCAAAAATTTCAGAAACCAGAAGCGGGGACAGACCCATGGAGGGCTCGTCCAACAGCAGGATGCGGGGATTTGCCATCAGCGCGCGTCCCATTGCAAGCATCTGCTGTTCACCGCCGGAAAGAGTTCCTGCCAGCTGGCGGGTACGTTCCTTTAAGCGGGGAAACCGCTCATAAACCATTTCCAGGGAATTGTTGATTTCCTGCTTGTCTTTTCTGGTGTAAGCGCCCATTTTCAGGTTTTCCAAAACCGTCAGATTGGAGAACATCCGGCGTCCTTCGGGGACGTGGGAAATTCCCTGCTTCACGATTTTGTGCTCCGGCATTCTGGAAATCTCCTGATCCTGAAATCGGATCGAACCGGACTTTGCGCTCAGCATGCCGCTGACAGTCTGCAGGGTGGTGGTTTTGCCGGCACCGTTTGCGCCGATCAGTGCGACGATCTCGCCTTCGTTTACCTGAAAGGAGATGTCTTTAAGGGCGTGGATCACGCCGTAATATACATTGATATTTTCTACAGTGAGCATTGCCATAAAAGAAGCCTCCTTTAATCGCCCAGATATGCCTTGACAACGGCAGGATCGTTTAATACCTTATCAGGAGTGCCTTCTGCCAGCAGACGACCGAAATTCAGGACATAGAGGTATTCACAGATACCCTGTACCAGCTTCATGTCATGCTCGATCAAAAGGATGGTGACCTGATACTCCTTGCGCACCAGACGGATCGTATCCATCAGTTCTCCGGTTTCGTTGGGGTTCATGCCGGCGGCAGGCTCATCCAGAAGCAGAAGCTCCGGTTTGGTTGCAAGCGCACGGGCAATTTCCAGTTTACGCTGTTTGCCATAGGGCAGGTTGGATGCCAGCGTCTGAGCAGAATCCTCCAGCCCGAAGACTCGCAGGATCTCCATGGAACGCTCGGTCATTTCTTTTTCTTTTTTGTGGTAGCTTCCCACATGTAAAAGGCTTTCTGCAAGGGAATACTGCACCTGATTGTTTAAGCCGGTCATAACGTTGTCCAGAACACTCTGCTGCGGGAACAGTCGGATGTTCTGGAAGGTGCGGGCAACGCCCATGCGGTTGATTTCGTAAGGCTTTTTGCCGATCAGATTTTCACCGTTTAAGCGGATGCCGCCGTCTGTGGGGCGGTAAACACCGGTCAGCATGTTGAATACGGTGGTTTTGCCGGCACCGTTTGGTCCGATCAGGCCCACCAGGCCGCCTTTTTCGATGGACATGGTAAGATCATCAACGGCCCGCAGACCGCCGAAGGAAATACCGAGTCCGGTTACTTCGAGAGTTGCCATATCAGTTTACCCCCTTTCCAGCTGCCTTTTTCGCAGTCCGTTTTTCCTTCTGTGCGCTGAAATATTCTGTCAGACGTTTCTTTGCGCCGGAATTGTTGAAGATCATCATAACGATCAGCAGGATCGCATAGATGAGCATCCGGTAGTCGTTCATGGAGCGCAGAAGCTCAGGAAGCACGGTTAAAAGTGCAGCGGCGATGATCGAGCCCCAGATATTTCCAAGACCGCCCAGAACGACGAATACCAGAATGAGGATCGAGGTATTAAAGTCGAATTTGGATGCGGTGACGGTAGAGAAATTCATGGCGTAAAGGGTGCCTGCCATACCTGCAAAAACGGCGGAGATCACGAATGCCAGCAGCTTATAGCGGGTTACAGAAAGTCCAATGCTCTCTGCGGCAATCTTGTTGTCGCGGACAGCCATGATGGCACGGCCGGTACGGCTGTGAATCAGGTTCAGGACTAAAAACAGCGTGATCAGGATCAGGACAACGCCGGAAGAAAAGGTGGAAAGCTTCTGGACACCTCCGACACCCATGGGGCCGTTGATGATCATGGAACCGCCCTCAGCAAGGGTAAAATGCTGTTCCAGAAGGCTGAAGTGCAGTCCTTTTTCATCCAGACCGATATAGAGCACGTTGATAATATTCTTGATAATTTCACCGAATGCAAGGGTAACGATGGCAAGATAGTCACCCTTTAAACGAAGTACGGGGATGCCGACGATGAGTCCTGCAATTCCGGCAAAAAGGCCGCCGACGATCATGGAAATGGCAAGGCGCAGAGGACCGTTCGGAATCGCAGCGGCAAGGGAGGTGGAAACCACGATGCCGGTAAAAGCGCCGACCGACATAAAGCCGGCATGCCCTAAAGAAAGCTCGCCTAAAATGCCGACGGTAAGATTTAAGGAGATCGCCATGATGATGTAGGCACAGATCGGAACCAACTGTCCCTTTAAGGAAGAGGTGATGTTTCCGGTTGCGATCATGGTCTGGATCAGGATAAAGGCGAGAATGACGATCGTATAGGAAATTGTGCAGTCTTTTCTGGCTGACAGAATAGGTTTGAGTTTGTTCATGCTGCTACCTCATACTTTCTCGCTGACGTGTTTGCCCAGCAGACCATCCGGCTTTACGATCAGGACCACGATCAGAACCGCAAATACGATCGCATCGGACAGCTGTGTGGAAATGTACGCTTTGGAAAAGATCTCAATAATGCCGAGCAGGATACCGCCGATCATTGCGCCGGGAATGGAGCCGATGCCGCCAAATACAGCTGCAGTAAATGCCTTGATGCCGGGCATGGAGCCTGTGGTGGGCATCAGGGTCGGATAGGCGGAGCAGAGCAATACACCTGCGATGGCCGCCAGACCGGAGCCGATGGCAAAGGTCAGGGAAATGGTTGTATTGACATTGATACCCATCAGACCTGCAGCAGCCTTGTCTTCAGAAACTGCGCGCATCGCCGTTCCCATTTTTGTCTTGTTGGTGAAAAGAGTCAGACAGATCATGATCAGGATGCAGGCAAGGATCGTAACGATCGTGACGCCGGAAACGATCAGCTGTCCGTCAAAAAGCTTTAAGGTCCAGCTTCCGGTTACGGAAGAAAAGGTTTTCGGGCTGGAGCCCCAGATCAGCAGGGCGGCATTCTGCAGGAAATAGGAAACGCCGATGGCAGTGATCAAAACTGCGAGGGAAGGAGCCTGACGCAGGGGCTTGTATGCCAGACGTTCTACAACGATGCCGAGAACCGTGCAGACGATGATGGAAAAAAGGACAGATATCAGCGGAGAAAGTCCGAGATAACTGGTGGTACAGAAGGAAATATATGCGCCCACCATGATGACGTCTCCGTGGGCAAAGTTCAGCATCTTGGCGATACCGTATACCATTGTGTATCCCAGTGCGATGATCGCGTATACGCTTCCAAGACTGATGCCGTTGATCAGGTGTGATAAAAAGGTCATAAGCTACCTCATTTCTCTGTATGACGCAAGGGAGCGCCGTATCAAAAACGATAACGGTGCTCCCTTGCGCATTGATAAAATCAAAATTAAAGGGTAAGTATTACTCCATGCCGACGTAAGCGCCGTTTTTGATCACCATACCCTTAGGAGTCTTGGATACAGCACCGGTGGAATCCCAGGTGATGCCTGTACCGGTTAAACCGTCATAGGTCAGAGTCGGGAAGGCTTCGATCATCTTGTCGCAAAGCTCCTCTGCAGACATATCTGCGGTAGCGCCGAATGCCTCCAGAGCTGCTTTATAAGCATATACACAGTCATAAGCATCTGCTGCGAACTGGTTCGGAACATCGCCGTAGAGTTCCTGGTATTTGGTTACAAAGCTCTGGGTCTTTTCATCTGTCGCATCAGCGTTGAAGGGAGTCAGCAGCATAACGCCTTCTGCCAGAGAGGTATCAAAACCTTCCAGGGTCAGGATACCATCCATACCGTCTACACCAAAGAAGGTGGGTTCATAGCCCATATCCTTTGCCTGCTTTAAGATCAGGGAAGCGGGCTGATAATAGATAGGAAGGAAGAGCAGGTCAGCACCTGCATTCTTTGCTTCGGTCAGCTGTACGGAGAAGTCATTGGAGCTTGCATCGGTAAAGGTGGTTGCGGAAACGATTTCCAGACCCTTTACATCTGCTTCTGTTTTGAATTTCTCGTAGACGCCGCTGGAGTATACATCGTCATTTCTGTAGATGACAGCGACTTTTGTGCCGAGCTTCTGATCTGCAATATAATCAGCGGATGCAAGACCCTGGTTGGGGTCAGCAAAACACATCTGGAATACATTGTCCTTGCCCTCTGTAATAGCGGTAGAGGAAGCGGAAGGAGTCAGACCAAAGATACGGTCAGCAAAGTGCTCTGTACTGGTTGCTTCACAGGGCTTTGTGGTAACGGAAGCCAGGGAAATCTGCATGCCCCAGTCCTTTAATGCGTTGTAAGCGGAAACTGCTTTTTCCGGGTCGTTCTCGTCGTCCTCATATTTGAGTTCGAACTGTACGGAACCGCCTGCTTCGTTGATCTCGTCAACGGCGATCTGTGCGCCGTTCTTTACAGCGTTGCCGTAGATTGCTGCCGCGCCGGTCAGGGGAGAGGTACCGCCGATTTTAAATACATTTACGCCTTCTGCAGAAGCAGAAGAATCTGCTGCTTCGGTAGCAGCGGCAGCAGTGGTTTCAGCGGAAGCGTCTGCTGCAGTGTCAGCTGCTGTAGAGCCGCAGCCTGCGAGCATAGCGCTGCACATGGCGGCTGCCAGTAAAACACTCATGGATTTTTTCATAATAGTTCCTCCTTTTCAAAAGAAAAATGCCTTTCCTGGAAGAAATGTCTTTTGTAGAAAGACATCTGTCTTTGTAACGTGTCTGTATTATACACCTATTTGCAGAAAGGTGCGAAAAAATTTTACAAAAAATTAATATTTCAGCGCTTTAACTGGATAATACGGTAAAATATATCGGTATTTTAGGCAAACTGACTGCTGATTTTCCTTTACGGAGCAGTGGATTGAGCGTATACTATGGCATGAAGTAATTTTGGAAAACAGTAGAAGAGGAGAAAGACATGAAGGTTGTAGTATTAGCAGGCGGAATCAGCACGGAACGTGACGTATCCCTGATTTCCGGCAAGATGATTTATCAGGCGATGAAGAGACTGGGACATCAGGCTGTCCTGCTGGACGTTTTTCTTGGAATGGAACGGGACGACATTGATCATATTTTTGAAAGTGATGAGGATTTTTCTGCAGGAATCGAAGCGATTCATGAGATCAATCCCGATATCAGTGCGGTAAAGGCACTGCGGAAGGACGGCGGCAAATGTTACTTTGGCCCCAACGTGATCAAGATCTGTCAGATGGCGGACGTTGTCTTTTTAGGACTGCACGGTGCAGACGGAGAAGGTGGAAAGGTGCAGGCGGCATTTGATCTGCTGGGAATCCGCTACACCGGCACAGACTTTGTCAGCGGCGCGCTGGCGATGGATAAGTGCCTTGCAAAAGAACTGTTTATGCAAAACGGGATTCCGACCCCAGCAGGCTTCCGCCTGAAAAAAGGTCAGGAGCCGGGAGAAGGCCAGCAGCCGAAGTTTCCCTGCGTGGTAAAGGTAAGCTCCGGTGGTTCGAGCATCGGCGTTTCCATCGTGCAGAAAGAAGAGGACTATCAGGCAGCACTCGATGATGCATTTTTATATGGAGACGAGGTCGTTGTAGAAGAGTATATCAAAGGCAGGGAGTTAACCTGCTGCGTGCTGGACGGCAAAGCGCTTCCGATCGTGGAAATCGCGCCGAAGGAAGGCTTTTACGATTACAAAAACAAATATCAGGCGGGCAGCACCATTGAGATTTGCCCCGCGCCGATCGGCGAAGAGAGCACCAGAAAGATCCAGAAGATTTCAGAGCGTGTATTCGATGCCCTGCGCCTGCATAAATATGCCCGGATGGATTTTATGATGGATGAGGCCGGAAACGCCTACTGTCTGGAGGCGAATACGCTTCCCGGCATGACTCCCACCTCCCTGATTCCCCAGGAAGCTGCGGCGGTCGGCATCAGCTATGACGAGCTTTGCCAGAAGATTCTGGATATGGCATTTGAGGACTGAAAAGGATGTAGCTTTTCAACTGTAAAATGGAGACCAAAAGTGATATGAAAAACATGACGATATGGAATATAGCAAGAGCCTGTAAGGGGCATCTGGCTGTGCCGGCGGGAAAGCATACCGGAACCTGTCCGGCGGCGGGAATGGCTGTAATCCGCGGCTATTCCGGCAAAGAAGCGGCAGGAATCGTAATCGATTCCCGCAAAGTGGAACCGGGCGATATTTTTGTGGCAATCCGCGGAGAACGGGTGGATGGTCATCAGTTTATCCGGGAAGTTTTTGACAAGGGCGCGATTGCAGTTGTGTGTGAAGAAGAACCGGAAGAACTGCCGGGTCCCTGCATCCGTGTGGAGGACAGTCTGGCTGCGCTTCGGCAGATCGCTGCGTTTTACAGAGAGCAGATGCCAATTCCGATCGTTGGGATCACCGGAAGCGTCGGCAAGACCAGTACAAAAGAATTTGTCGCGTCAGTACTTGCACAGAAATACAAGACACACAAGACGCAGGGCAATTTCAACAACGAAATCGGCGTGCCGTTGACACTGCTTGCCATGCCGGAGGATACGGAGGCTGCCGTTGTGGAGATGGGCATCAATCATTTCGGGGAGATGCACCGTTTAAGCGAGATGGTAAAGCCGGATATTTGCGTGATGACAAATATCGGTCAGTGCCATCTGGAATTCCTCGGAAGCCGGGATGGTATTTTGAAGGCAAAATCCGAGATTTTTGACTTTATGAATCCTGAAGGGACGGTCTGTGTCAACGGAGACGATGACAAACTCATGACAATTGGGGAAGTACACGGCAAAAGGCCGGTTCACTTTGGACTTTCTCCCGAAAACGATATTTACGCAGACACCATCGTAAGCCGTGGACTGCTGGGCAGTACAGCGACAATCCACACGCCGGACGCTGCGTTTGACGTACAGATTCCGCTGCCGGGCGCGCATATGGTGTTAAATGCGCTGGCGGCGACTGCAGTTGGTTTACAACTCGGACTGACGACAGAGCAGATCGCAGCCGGAATCGCTGCCGTGCAGGCAGTAAGCGGCAGAAGCCGTGTTGTGCAGGCGGGGGATCTGGTGCTGATCGACGACTGCTACAATGCAAACCCGGTTTCGACCAAGGCTGCGCTGGATCTGTTAAGTCTGGCAGACGGACGCAAAGTTGCGGTGCTCGGTGATATGTTTGAGCTTGGAGAGAAGGAAAGGGAGATGCACGGGCAGGTTGGCGCATATGCCGCAGAACAAGGCATAGACTGCCTGTATTGTGCAGGAAGCCTTTCGGAAGAGATGTACCGAGCAGCGAAGGAGGCTGGAATTTCTCAGGCGGAACATTTCACAGATACCGACGCACTGCTTGCAGCATTGCCTGGACTTCTGCATCATGGGGATTCGGTACTGATCAAGGCTTCCCACGGCATGGGATATGCAAAAATCGTAGAAGCATTAGAAAAATAGGAGGTCAGATATGGGGTGTACAACAATACTGGTCGGGAAAAAAGCGACCTATGACGGATCAACGATGATCGCGAGAAACGATGATTCCGGCGCCGGACATTTTACAGCGAAGAAGTTTGCAGTGGTTTCTCCGGAGCAGCAGCCGAAAACCTATCATTCCGTGCTCTCTCATGTGACCATCGAACTGCCGGAGAATCCGATGCGCTATACAGCGATGCCGAATGCGGTGGAGGGAAAAGGTATCTGGGCTGCCAGCGGCGTCAATGAGGCACATGTTGCGATGACTGCTACTGAGACGATCACCTCGAATCCGCGCGTGCTGGGAGCGGATCCGTTGGTCGTTTATCAGCCTGCAGCGGATGGAAAGGAAGAGATTGCCGGAGGAATCGGGGAAGAGGATCTGGTTTGTCTGGTGCTTCCTTATATCAGAAGCGCCAGAGAGGGCGTTTTACGTCTTGGCAGCCTGCTGGAGCAATACGGGACATATGAGATGAACGGAATCGCTTTTCAGGATAAAGACGAGATCTGGTGGCTGGAAACCATCGGAGGACATCACTGGATGGCAAGAAGAGTGCTGGATGAGGTTTATGTCGTGATGCCAAACCAGCTCGGAATCGACAGCTTTGATCTGGAAGATGCTTACGGAGAACAGAAAAATTTCCTCTGCTCCGCAGATTTGAAAGAATTTATCGAAACATACCATCTGAACCTTTCGATGGACGGTTCGCTGAATCCGCGGGACGTCTTCGGTAGTCATGACGATGCAGATCATGTATACAACACACCCCGGGCATGGTTTATGGAGCGGTATCTGAATCCGAACACCTATCGCTGGGACGGTGCGCTTGCTGATTTTACACCGGTTTCCGACGATCTGCCGTGGTGCATGGTTCCCGAAAAAAAGATCACAGTCGAGGATGTGAAATATGTCCTGTCCGGTCACTATCAGGGGACGCCGTATGATCCCTATGGATCCTATGGCGATAAATCCATGCGTGGTGCATACCGTTCTATCGGCATCAACCGAAATGATTTCATGGCGTTGATCCAGATCAGACCGGATATGGAAGCGGACTGCAGGCCGGTGGAATGGATTGCCTACGGGTCCAATGCATTTAACGCCCTTGTTCCGTTTTATGCAGATGTGGAGGAAACACCGGAGTATTTAAACAACACGACCGGGCGGGTTTCGACAGAGAACTTTTACTGGTCGAGCCGTCTGATCGCAGCGATGGCGGACGCTTCCTATAATAAATCTCTGTTCCATGTGGAGCGTTATCAGGAAAGGGTTGCAGCAAAGGGACACGAGCTGATCAACCGCTATGATGCACGTTTGGCAGCAGAACAGGATCCGGCGGCAAGAAAAGCGCTGCGGCAGCAGGCAAATGCGGAGATTGCTGCGATGCTGCAGAAGGAAACAGACGATATGCTTGATAAGGTGTTGTTTGAGCTGAGCAGCCAGATGAAAAACGCATATTCCAGATCAGATGCATAAAAAAACGCGCCGTCAGGCGCGTTTTTCTTTCTTGTTCAGGTAGAGATAAAATCCAACGTTCAACAGGATGCCGACAGTTGTGGAAACCGGTGCGGCAAGTCCGATCCTTGTCAGGCTGGCGTTGGGCTGGATACTCATGAAGTAAGCGAAGGGGAGACGGACGCAGAGGGTCTGGATCAGACCCTGGAGCATAACCCAGAGCGTTTTGTTGTTACCGTTGAAGTAGCCGATCATGCTGAACAAAACAGCGGTGACGATGGTTTCGGGCGCAAAACCCTTTAAGTACGCGAAGCCGTTTTGGATAACGGCAGCGTCTGTGGAAAAGAAAGATGCGAGCAGGTCACCCTTAAACCAGATGAGGGTAAAGACAAGGCAGCCGAAGATCAGACCAATGCCGATTCCGGTGAACATGGATTTTTTGGCCCGTTTCAGATTGCCTGCACCGACATTCTGGGAAACGAAGGACGCCATGGATTGCATCAGGGAGCTGGGGATCAGCATTGCAAAGTTGACGATTTTGCAGGCGACACCATAGCCGGAGGAGGCTTCCAGGCCGAGGCGGTTGACAAAGGCGCAGAGGGCGAGGAACGAAACCTGGGTCAGAAATTCCTGCAGGGCGAGAGGAAGTCCGATGCTTAAAAATTTGCTGCACTGGGAATTGAAGCCAAGATTGCTTTTGCCAATGTGGAAGGGCAGCTGCTTTTTGAAAAGAATAACCACCGCAAAGACAACGCTGACCGCCTGTGCAAATACGGTTGCAAATGCTGCGCCCGCTGCGTCCATGTGCAGACCGGCAACCAAAACGAGGTCGCCGACGATGTTGACGATACATGCGACGAGGACGAACAGGAGCGGAGACTTGCTGTCGCCAAGTCCACGGAAAATCGCCGACAGAAGGTTGTAGGCGACGATGAAGAAAATACCGCTGCCGCAGATACGAACATAACTTGTGGTCAGAGTGACTGCTTCAGCAGGAGCCTGCATGAGTACAGAGATGGGGCGGGCAAAGAAAACCATCGCTGCGAACAGGCAGACAGAAAGCAGTGTGAATACAACCGCTGCGCCGCCGATGACGGAGCCGATCTGTTCCGGGTTCTTTTCCCCGAGATAACGGGCGATCAGGACGGTGACGCCCATTGCGAGCTGTGTCACAACAAAGGTGACGAGGTTTAACACCTGGCTGCCGGTGGAAACCGCAGAAAGCCCGGAGGTGGAGCCAAATCTGCCGACGACGAGCAGATCGACCGCGCCGTAGGCGGCCTGGAGTACCAGCGCGCCCAGAATCGGAATCATAAAAGGTACCAGTTTCTTTAAAATATTTCCCTGTGTAAAATCTGTCTTATCACTTGTCAAGGTCGTTTCTCCTTTCACACATTACTTGATAAAATATTTCAATGGTACGGATGGTACATTCCGCATCTTCGCCGGAGATGGTCTCCAGATCGGGCAGCAGGGCGCTAAAAACCTGTTCGTTGTACTTGGCAGAGAGCTTTTTGCCTTCGTCTGTAATGGAAAGGTACATGATGCGTGCATCCTCTTCGGACGGCTTTTTGGTCAGATAGCCTTTTTGCTCCATCTCCTTTACCGTTCTCGTCACGCCGGGACGCGGAAGGTTCAGCGCATCGCTGATGTCGGATACTTTTACGGAAGTTCCGTTTTTTTCCATCTGTCCGATGACATCCAGAAAATGGATATAGGATGGTGTCACGCCGTCCGGCAGCGGCGGGAGCATATCGCGGATGCGCTTCGCCTCATAGCAGGCGTCCAGCAGCCGTTTGATGAGTTCGATTGTCATAAAATCCTCCATTCCGCAGGCGCTTTGCGCCGAAGAAATCGCGAGGCGAACGTCCAGTTCGGCTCTGCGATCATAGCTACTTTGTGACGCCTGCGGCACAAACAATAGAATGCACGCTCTGCGAGCATTCTATTGTCATGAATAGCTGTGTGAAAAATAAGCGATCACGCTTATTTTTCACACTAAATCCATCTATATGATTATCTTTGATAATTACCAACGATAATAATATGGAGGGATTTGAAATTTGTCAAGAGAAAATTTTGTGAGAAAATCCAGTGCAGTGCGTTAGGAGCGGCGACCGACAGTGGTTTTACGTTGTGTTGCCGTTGTGCTTTCGCATACCATTGGGGCGCACGGACTGCGATTGGTGCATAGCGGATTGTTTTTTTAACGAGGTCTGCTAAGATGAAAAGGTAGCAGCAGAACATCTGTGGGATGGAGGATAAAATGCCGCTTGTTGGATTGTGCGGAGAGCCGAAGGAAGCCCTGGAAAAAATTGAATACATGGTACAGGCGCTTTCCCTGCAGGAACAGTTCTCGGAAGAAGAGCCAGTCCGGGCGGAAAAAGGCGGGCAGACAGAATTTTTGCGGATCACGGAAAAATCTGCGGAAGCGTTGGAAGCTCTGGATTGTCTGATCTGGTCGGGCAGCTGTGAAAATGTCCTGTCGGAGGAAGTAGATAGCCTGTTGGAAGAATATCCCCGCCTTGCGGTGATTTTTGTGGCGGACAGCCCGGATGCAGTGTTTGATGCACTGACAAAGCCTTTTTTCCATGTGGTGCGGGGATATGCGCTGGAACAGGATTTGAAGGCGGCGCTTGCGAAATTAAAAAAACAGAGGCGCACGGGCAGCGGTTACCGGAGCTTTCCGTATCGGGAAAGCCCTTCGTCCGACGGCAGAATCCGGGTGCGGGAAAAGGAAATCCTGTATCTGGAAAGTATGCGGCACGAGATCTGGGTGCACTGCGAAAAGAAGGTGTTCCTGACGTCGGAAACGCTCGGATACTGGGAGGAAAAGCTGCGCGTCAGGTCGTTTTTACGCGTCCACAAAAGTTTTCTGGTCAATCCCGGGCAGATCAGCCGGATTGGAAGGGAAATGATAGAGCTGGAGGATGGCAGCAGGCTCCCGGTCAGTCGCTACCGCTATCCGGAAGTCATGGCGCGCTACGAGGCGTGGATCCGGCATGCGGAATTTCTGGAGTGAGACAGCGAGTGAATCAAAATAGAGAAGAGAGGGAAAACAATGGAAGAGATGATTTCGGTCAATAATCTGCGGAAGGAATTTTCCTATTATAAAAAGGGCGCGGGGCTGCAGGGATCGTTAAATAACCTGTTCCACCGGCAGATGCTGACAAAGGAAGCGGTAAAGGACGTTTCTTTTTCCGTGGAAAAAGGGGAAATGATGGCGCTGCTGGGACCAAACGGCGCAGGAAAGACGACGACATTAAAGCTTCTGTCCGGTATTTTGTATCCGACATCCGGGGAGGTTCTGGTGAATGGCTTTGTGCCCTGGGAACGGAAAAATGAGTTCAAGCGAAGCTTTGCCATCGTCATGGGTCAGAAAAATCAGCTGTGGTGGGATCTGCCTGCCAGCGACAGTCTGTATCTGAATAAATGCATTTACGATGTGGATGACAGGGAATACAAAAAGACCGTGGACGAGCTGTCGGAGCTTCTTGGCGTGCGGGAGCTGATGAATATTCAGGTGCGCAGACTTTCTCTCGGAGAACGGATGAAGATGGAAATCCTGGCGGCGCTGATTCACCGCCCCGGCATTCTGTTTTTAGATGAGCCGACGATCGGTCTGGATATCGTGTCCCAGCAGAAAATCCGTGACTTTTTACACTATTACAACGAACAGACGAAAACAACGATCATTTTAACAAGCCATTATATGCGGGATATCGAAGCACTTTGCAGCCGGGCAGTCATTATTAACAGCGGCACGCTGGTCTACGACGGCGCGCTTTCTGATATCAACCACAGAATGGGGGATAAACGCCTGCTGACCCTTTCTTTTTCCAGCCCGGTAGAAAACGGGAAGCTGTCCATATTCGGGCGGGTGCGGGAAAATAAAGATCTGACGGCAGTTCTGGAAATCCCGAAGGAGCGGATCAAGGAAACGGCATCGCAGATGCTTTCCCTGTTTCCAGTGGATGATTTTACTGTGACGGAGGTTCCGCTGGAAGAGAGCATTGCCAGAATTTTCACCGGGGAGGTGGCAGGATGAAGCTGTATCGATGCGTGTATCAGATGGGAGTGGAAACCGCTCTGGAATACCGGGCAAATATGGTGCTGACATTGTTGAGTACGATTTTTCCAATCATCATTCAGACCTTTTTGTGGAATTATCTGTACGGCAACGGGGATGCGGGAGCGATGACGGGCTATAGCTATACGGAAATTATCGTGTATACGCTGCTTGCCGGGCTGGTGTCGAAGCTGGTTATTACCGGGTTCGAATATCAGATCAACGAGGACATCAAGGACGGCGGGCTGAATAAATATCTGATCCGCCCAGTCAACTACTGCGGCTACCGGTTCTGCAGCTATCTCGGGGAAAAGATACCGCAGCTGATTTTACTGCTGATCTGTACGTCTGTACTGGTTGCATTTTCAAGCATATTTCTCGGACTGAAGCTGTCTTTGTTTCGAATCGTGCTGTTTTTGGTGGGGCTGGTTCTGGCAGTGATCCTGAATTTCTTTATCTTTTACTGCGTGGCGCTGTTGAGCTTCTGGCTGACGGACGTGCATCTGCTGTTCGGAACAGTCAGCGTGGTGCTGGTTGTTGTCAGCGGCGGCGTGTTCCCCATGGATATTTTCGGAAAAACGGCGGCGCTTCTGATCTCTCTGCTTCCGTTCGGGTATACGACGCAGTTTCCGGTCAACATTATCAATGGAAAGCTTTCGATGGGAGCAATTGGCACCGGAATGCTGTGCCAGCTTGCGTGGATCACATTTTTCTGGGGACTGGGGCAGATGATGTGGAAAAAAGGACTGCAGCGCTTTGCTGCGGTAGGAGGCTGACGGATGGAAAAGAAAACTGGTATTTTGAATACATTTATAAGGTATGGAAAACTGCTGTTCGTATTTCTGAAAATGTCCCTGATGGCGCAGCTGGAATACCGGATCAACTTTGCAGCGGGCGTTTTGGTGGAAACCGGTTGGTTGTTGATCAAGCTTTTGTATGTGGCGGTGGTTTACCGGGCAGGCATCAAAATCGGAGTCCTGACGCCGGATCATATTTTATTGTTCATTGGGGTGTACATTCTGCTGACCGGCGTTTACATGCTATATTACCCGAACTTTACGTCATTGACGACGATGATTCGGGATGGAAAACTCGACATGTATCTGGTAAAACCGGTTGCGGCGCAGTTTCTGGTGACAATGCAGCGACTGGATCTGTCGCTGCTTGTGCCGGATGCGGCTGCAGGAATCGTCATGATCGGGATCGGCTGGCATCGGGCAGGACTTCCCGTGACGGTCGGCTCGATCGCAGGCTTTGTCTTTTTCCTGATCTGCGGCGCGCTCCTGACCTACAGCCTGTTTTTGCTGCCGCATCTTCTGGTGTTCTGGACGACGGCAACGAACGGCATCGCGGATCTGACGGCGGCAGTGTGGGACTTCAACAACATGCCGCAGCTCATTTACGGCAAGTGGATGCAGCGTATCGGAACGTTTCTGTTGCCGGTGTTTGTCATCACGAACTTTCCGGGGCTGTTTCTGATGGGCGAGTTGTCTGCTCCGATGGCGGTCTGGGGCGTCGCTGCACCGATCGTATTCTTTTTGATCGCACGGGCGGTGTGGAATCAGGCAGTGAAGAATTATACGTCGGCGAGCACGTAAGAAGCTTCTAATCCTTCGACTATTCTAGCAGATCTTCCACGCGGCAGCCCAGCGCATTGGCAAGACTGATTACAACATTCACCTGCGCTTTGCTGATATCGTTCTGCCGTTGCTCATAGAGCTGAATCATGCGAAGTGTGACGCCGGATGATGCGTCGCTTAACTGCTGTTGGGTAAAGCCGCGTGCTTTTCGGATTTCATACAGTCTGGTTTTTCTGCGGGCTTTGTTTCTGGAGAGAATTTCGTTTGCTGCCTCGACGAATTTGTTTTCATCGGCTTCATGGAGGATATACATGGACATCACAGTGGAAAGTGTAAGCCCGTCTTTTACGATATCTTCAAAGTGTCTGCCAGCGTGCCACTGATGGTAGGCAAGAACCATGATAGATTGTGAGCTTATCTGACATGGAAGTACCTCCTTAAAAAAATATCGCCAGAACGATAGTTTTACCACGATATTCATATTATATCGCCAGAACGATAGTTTTGCTGTTTGCCTATATTATATCGTTCCAACGATAGTGTGTCGATGAGGCGTAAAAAAACAGGCGTTGCAATTACGCCTGTTTTTTTCGACCTTATTTCTTTTCAAACCCATGAATCCAGTCCGCCTTGCGGTAATAAAGGAAAAATAGAATCGAGCTTAGGGTCCATGTCAGGGGATAAGCCCAGAAGATTGTATTGATGACAGGGAAAATGCGGACAGCGATCGTGATGTAGGTCACACGGATAATGCACCAGCAGCAGAGCATGACGAACATCGGTACAGTTGCCTTGCCTGCGCCCCGCATGATGCCTGCGATGCAGTGGGAAAATGCCAGCAGGAAATAAAACAGTGTAATCGTATGCGCCTGCAGCGTTCCGTAAGCGACGACCTCAGGGTCGCTGTTGAATGCGGCAATCAGGTAGGGGGACAGGAAATAGACACAGATACCGACGATTTCCGCAAGGGTGATGGAGCAGAGGATGCCGAAGCGTGCGCCTCTTTTGGCACGGTCATACTGCTTTGCGCCGAGGTTCTGACTGATAAAAGTGGTCAGTGCCAGAGAAAAACAGGTGATCGGTAAAAAGCCGAAGCCCTCGACCTTGGAATAGGCACCGCAGCCAGCCACTGCCATTTTTCCAAAGCTGTTGATGTTAGACTGAACAACAACATTTGCCAGGGCGATAATGGAGTTTTGCAGACCTGCGGGCAGACCGTTTGAAATGATCTGCTTT
>OLSO01001175.1_pt1 | contig 21309 bp, 17 predicted proteins | sample 1672441 | NCBI WGS metagenome assembly OLSO01 (sample SAMEA3136686, study PRJEB25190) | human gut metagenome | biome: human gut; feature: human-associated habitat; material: faeces | place: Austria | collected 2013 | reverse complement strand
ACAGACACCGGCAAAGGAAGTATGTCCCGCAATCAATACGACAATTCCGGTTCTCTGGTTGATTGATAATGAAGATGTGAATCCACCCTTTGGAAAAGTAGCAAGACTAAGAAAGGCACAACAATGACAACCAATCATCTGATTTTAGATTTTTCACATGTATATTGTGACGAGAAGATTCCAAAGAATGATAAAGTGCATTGGATGGACTGTTCTGATATTACGGAATGTGATTTATATTGTTCCAAACGTGCGGAAGAAATCAGAGCGAGAATTGCGCCCTATGGCATTCATGGAATTCATTTTTGGGATTCTGGAAATTATCACTATGTAACAGGCATCATGACGACATTGATTAAACAGAAAATTTCTTTGATTTTGCTTGACCATCATACAGATATGCAAAAACCGATGATTGAGCAAATGACAAGCTGTGGTGACTGGGCAGGAAAAGTATTAAAAACAAATCCATGGTTAGTAAGAAGTCGAAATAAGCCTGTATCAGACAATTTTAGGCATTAACCAGAGAGATATCGGTAGAGAAAACAGAAGTTTAAAAATGCGGAAACTCAAGAAGTATTGATGCTTGACAGTCTACTTCAAGTTTGCTATAATGTTAAGCGTAAAATTTTTGTGGACTTTTCCGGATTCGGTCATCTTTTTGCCACACAGCTATCTTGTGATAGTTGTGTGGCTTTTTTTGTTGTCCGTATCTCGGAAGTGTTAGCAGAATGGCGGACTATATCTGTATGGAAAATATTTTTTTGTCTCTTATCAAGACGCGCCATAGTGTACGGGCTTAGCGTCGGGACGATTGCATTGGGGTATCCGGCCCAGGAAGCCGGTCAGCCCGCAGCACGCAAACAAAACGATATTGTTCGGATGTAATGTCCCGCTGTCCGGCGCATTTTTTTGCACCGGACAATTTGTGGAGAGGAGGGAAAGTATGCAGACCAATAATAAAATGGCGGTTGCTCCTGTTGGAAGGCTCATTTGGCAAATGTCGATGCCGCCGCTAATCTCCATGTTCCTGCAATATTCCTATAATCTGATAGACAGTGCGTTTATAGCGCGGTTGAGTGAGAATGCACTAACAGCTGTTTCTCTGTCATTCCCGATTACAACACTGATGAATGCGGCGTCTATCTGGATCGGTGTCGGCGTGAATGTACTGATTGCAGGGTATCTTGGGGAGAAAAAGCAGGATGAGGCAAATACCACCGTCACACATGGATTGTTACTGGCCTTTGGAATTGGTGCTTTGTTCAATCTTCTGTCATTATTGATTATGAAATCCTACTTTGGGGCATTCACCAATAATGAAGAAATTTATCAGCTGAGTATTGCCTATATGAGCGTATGTTCGTTCATGCAAATTCCCAATATGGTGCATATCGCAATCCAGAAGATGATACAGGCTACCGGGAACATGGTTGCTCCCATGTGCTTCCAGATTGCAGGAGTGGTCGTTAATTTTGTATTTGACCCACTCCTAATTTTTGGTATTGGTGTTTTTCCAGCTATGGGAATCCGTGGCGCTGCGGTGGCTACTGTTGCGGGCTATTTGTTATCCATGATTTTGGCATTTGCCTTGCTGCTGGGCAAGAAGCAGAAAGTGCAGATCAAAATCAAAGGATTTCATTTGCAAAAGTGGCTGATTGGCCGTATTTTCGCTCTTGGACTACCGTCTTTCATTATGAATGCCCTTAGTTCTTTTATGGTGACTTTTGTAAACTTTTTTCTGGTCGCCTATTCCAATACGGCAATCGCTTTCTTCGGTGCGTATTTTAAGGTACAGCAGTTGATCGTTATGACGGTGAACGGCTTGATCCAGGGCTGTTTGCCTATTATGCGGTTTAACTACGGTGCGGGCAACAGAGAGAGGCTGCACTCCGCCTTCCGACACGGAACCGCTTTGGTCTCCGGTATGATGATACTGGGAACATTGACCATAATTCTCTTTCCGGCGCAGCTTTTGGGATTATTTACGGCGTCGGAAGCCATGCGCTCCTTTGGAATATCCGCAATGCGGATTATGTCGGTCAGTTGCCTATTCTGCGGATGGTCTACCATGATCTCCACCTATCTCCAGGCCACAGAACAGGTCATTCCAAGTATGCTGATCCAGCTGCTGCGGCAGTTTCTGCTGCTCATTCCATTCATGCGGGGCCTGGAAAAACTCCTGAAGATAACAGGAATCTGGCTGTCCTTCCCTGTGACAGAAACGGCAACATTCGTTCTGGCGCTTCTGATCTTCCGAGCAGGCAGAAAAAAAGAAACGCTTTGCAGCGGTACAAAAACACAGTAAGAACAGGAAAAGGAGAGACGATATGGAAATACATATTAAAAAAGGGCTAGATGCTCTGCAAACAGAAACCGTACTTCGCCTTCTATCACAGACCGTATGGGCATGCAACAGAAAGAAAGAAGCAATTATGGAGTCATGGAAACACTCTATCTGCTATGGAGCCTATACCGCCGACGGAAAACAAATCGGATTTGCAAGAGTGATAACAGACTATGCCACCCAGTATTATATTTGTGATGTTGTTGTGGATGCAGATTTCCGGCACAGGGGTGTGGGCGCCTCTCTCCTAAAGGCGATTACGGCAGAAGACACATACCGTTCCCTGCTGGGAATGCTGATCACGGAAGAGGCTGAACAGTTTTATGAACCCTTTGGCTTCCGAAAAGATCCGATCTGTTTTATGACAAGAAAAGAAACACCGGAGGCAATCACGAATGAATGAAACTTTTATGAAAGAAAAGCCGGTACTGCCGCTGATGCTGTCTATGGCACTACCCATGGTGCTTTCCATGATGGTCAATTCCCTATACAACATTATCGACAGCTTTTTCGTCTCGCAGATCAGCGAGGAAGCTATGACGGCATTATCCTTGGCTTACCCGGTTCAAAATGTCATCAATGCTGTCGAAATTGGATTTGGCATTGGAATAAACGCAGTCATCGCCTTCTATCTGGGTGCTGGAGATAACAGGGAAGCGGATCGGGCTGCTACGCAGGGACTTGTGCTTGCCGTGATTCATGGCGTTGTTATGACAGTCTGCTGTATCGCAATTATGCCGGTTTTTCTGCGGATGTTCACTGCATCCGAAGCGGTCATTGAACTTGGCGTCCGCTATTCTGCCGTTGCGTTCGCCTTTACACTCATTGTTACCGTCAGCATGACGTTTGAGAAATTATTCCAGGCAGTAGGAAACATGAAAACGACCATGATAAGCCTGATGTGCGGGTGCATCACAAACATTGTCTTAGATCCCGTTCTGATTTTTGGCTATGGCCCATTCCCAGAAATGGGAATCGAAGGCGCTGCGCTGGCGACCGGCATCGGACAGGCTCTGACGCTGACGATTTACCTTGTAGTCTATCTTGCGCGGCCAATTCGCGTGCATATCCGCAGGCAGTACATTCTCCCCAGCAAAAAGATGGTAATAAAGCTGTACTCCATTGGCATTCCCGCAACCCTGAATCTCGCGCTTCCGTCTCTTTTGATTTCGGCGCTCAATGCGATTTTGGCGGCATATTCCGAAGTGTATATTCTGGTTTTGGGAATCTATTACAAATTGCAGACATTTGTCTATCTTCCAGCGAATGGCATTGTGCAGGGGATGCGCCCCCTGATCGGCTATAACTACGGTGCGGGGGAACACCAACGGGTCAGCCAGATCTTTAAGATCGTTTTGTGCATGAGTGGTATCATTATGGTGTTTGGGACAGTAATATGTCTGCTGATCCCCGGACAGTTGATGGGGCTGTTTACCCACACAGAAGCGACGATTCAGGCCGGGGAAACCGCCTTACGCATCATCGGGGCCGGGTTTATCGTCTCGGCGGTTTCTGTTACATCTTCCGGCGCATTGGAGGGACTTGGGAAAGGAACTCCCTCCTTACTGATTTCCCTTTGCCGGTATGTAGTGGTCATCATCCCGGCTGCATTTTTACTCAGCAGGTTTTTCGGAGCGGTTGGCGTCTGGAATGCGTTTTGGATCACGGAAGCGATTACTGCGATCATTTCCCTTGTCATTTACCGCAAGGCAATCACAGGCCCGTGACGGCGGCCCGAAAGCCATGAACACCGTCCTTACTCCACCGCGCCGGATAAATTCCTGCTTCTCTAAGATGAGCAGCTATTGTATGGCATATCTTTAATCATTCTCTGAACAGTGCTTCTCGATTGGATTGGAAGGTCGGTTCCAAACCCGGTTGATAATTTGCTGCATTTTCGTATGCGGTACGGATTTTACTTACATACTTTACTTTTCTTAAAAAAGTACTATACTTATTTATGGTTTAAATCAGTTCTATTATGAAAGACTTTACAAGAATACGGAGATAATTTTATGACCATCAGTATACTTCTCATGAAACAAATTGCACAACTTTTTCTTATGATCTTTATGGGATACTTAATTGTAAAAACAGGTATTGTCGAGGATACCGACAGTAAGGTATTATCCAAAATCATCCTTTATTTGGTCATCCCTTGTGTAATTATAAACGCTTTTCAAGTTGATTATACTTCTGACACTGTGAGAGGATTGCTACTAGCTTTTATAGCATCTGTTCTCACACAGATTGTCCTTCTTATTGTTGTCTCTGTTTTAGGGAAACTTTTTCATTTAAACGAAGTAGAAATTGCCTCTATCTATTACTCTAATTCTGGTAATCTGATCGTACCAATCGTAACTTTTATCTTAGGAAAAGAGTGGGTATTATATGGATGTGTATTCATGAGCGTGCAACTCATTTTTATATGGACTCACTGTAAGAAAATTATCAGCCAAGAGGCTTCTTATGACTGGAAAAAGATTGTCCTCAATATAAATATGATTTCTATTTTTATTGGAATCCTGCTTTTCTTTACAAAAATCCATTTACCGGAAATCATAAATGATTCGATAAGTTCTGTCGGTAATATGATTGGACCAGCAAGCATGATCGTAACAGGTATGCTTTTCGCCGGTATGGATCTGAAACAGATTTTTACAAATAAAAAAGTTTATTTTATCTCTGTTCTTCGGTTAATCGTATTACCCGTATTTGCACTGATTCTAATTAAGTTGAGCCATCTCGCTGCTTTTTCAGCAGATGGAGATAAAATCATGCTCATTGTATTTCTTGCAATCATTACTCCATCTGCCTCAACTGTAACTCAGATGTGTCAAGTATACGGAAATGATTCTCAATATGCCAGTGCGATCAATGTTGTTACAACACTGTTTTCTATTGTTACCATGCCGCTTTTAGTGATGCTATTTCAAATGTTTTAGCTATGAAATTCTTCCATTCTCCATTTCATATACCACATCTGCCACGTTCATTGTGGATACTCGGTGGGATACCAGGACAACGGTTTTCTTTCTGGCTGATTCTTTTAATGATTTCAAAATGATTCCTTCGTTCAGCGAGTCCAGATTGCTGGTTGGCTCATCCATCAGAATCATCGGTGCATCATGGAGAAATGCTCTTGCAATTCCGATTCTCTGTTTCTCACCGCCAGATAATGTATCACCTAGTTCTCCGACTTCCGTATCATATCCTTTCGGAAGTGTCATAATGAAATCATGGATAGATGCTTTCTTTGCGGCTTCCATAATCTCTTCTCTGGATGCTCCCGGCTTTGCGATTGCGATATTATTTGCAATGGAATCATGGAACAGGTGTGTTTCCTGCGTGACATAACTTTCCATATCTCTTAAATGCCTGGTCGGAATCTTTCGGACATCTGTACTGTCTACCGACATGCTTCCACCCTGCACATCCCAAAAACGCATCAGCAGTTTTAAAAGTGTAGATTTTCCGGAACCGCTCGCACCATGAATCCCTGTGATTTTACCAGACTGTAATTTCAGTGAATAGTTATCTAAAATAACTTCTTCTCCGTATGCAAATGTTACGTTTTCTGCCTCTGCTCCTGCGAATGCATGATTTGCACTCTCCTCAGAATTCACACCCTGATCACCAGAAGTTTCCACATCACCCGGAATTTCTTCCACAAGCGGTGTCTCTTCCAGAAGAGAAAGGACACGCTCACCACTTGCCAGTGTCTGGTTCAGGTTGTTGGAAAGGCTTGATAATGCTACTACCGGTCCAAAAGAACCCATCATTGCGATGGTACAGGTTAAGATTCCCTCGAATCCCATCGCACCTTTGTCGTACAGCCAGATCGTCAATGCCAGCATCCCAAAAGATGCAAGCAGGATAACCATATTCGTAAATGAACGCTGTGAGCCTTCCATTTTGCTTAATGATTCCTGTATTCCTGCAAGATTTTTGGATTGCTTGCTCATCTGCTCTCTTCTCTTTTCACCCTGTCCATACTGAATGGTCTCGTCCAGTCCACGTAGGGAATCCAGGACAAAACTATTCAGTTCTCCAAAGTTTGTTCTAAATTCCATTCCCTTCTGACTGCCACGTTTTCCATTCCACATTGGGATAGCTACACCGACAATAAGATAAGCTGCCAGTGCAAGCAAACCTGCTAACCAGTGATATCTTCCAATAAAAATCACCATAATGATAGAAGTCAATGTTGCAATCGCAATCGGCGAAATGGTATGTGCATAGAACACTTCCAGTAATTCAATATCGGTTGTAATAATGGAAATCAAGTTTCCTTTATCTCGTCCTTCCAGCTTCGCCGGACAGAGCTTTCGTAAGGCAGCAAACACTTTGTGGCGGATAATTGCCAACAGCTTAAATGCAATAAAATGATTACAATACTGTTCCATATAATGTAGGATTCCACGAAGCACTGCAATTACGATCATGACTGTGATAATCGTTTTTACCGGGTTAAATACCAGCCACATATTGTCCACCGGAACAATCATTCCGGCTACCCCTGTCAGAAGTCCATGTATGATGACCTGCCCTGCCAGTATCGTCAGAAAGATTGCACACAAGTAACCTAATGTTCCAAGGATGATTGCTGCCAGCATGATATGGAGCAGGGGTTTTACCAGACCAATCAGACTTCCCATGATCTGGGTGGCACTTCTGCGTTTGGTTGTATTCGTATTTTCACTCATTATGCCACTTCTCCTTTTCCATAGTTTTCCAATGCCATCTGACTTTCATACAGATGTCTGTACGCACCATTCTGGCTCATCAGTTCTTCATGCTTTCCGCTTTCCTTGATTTCTCCGTCTTTTAAGAAATAAATCTTATCAGACTTCACAACATTTGCCAGTCTATGGGAAATCAGAAGCACCGTCTTTGTCTTTGCCAGATCATGAATCACATTCATGATCAGTTCTTCACTTTCCACATCGATATTAGATGCAGCTTCATCAAAAATGTAAACCTTGCTGTCTTCTTTTAATAAAGCTCTTGCAATCACCAGTCTCTGACACTGACCGCCGGACAGGTTACTTGCTTTTTCCAGCAACTGTGTCTGTAATCCATCCTGTGTCTGTAAGAACCCTAAGAGATTGACTTTCTGAAGGACAGCTTCCATCTCTTCTTTCGTTGCGTCCGGTTTTGCCATCTTCAGATTTTCTTCTACTGTACCTTTGAACAGGTAGCTGTTATGGCGAACCAGAACAACCCTCTGCATCAGATTTGTTTCATTCACTTCGTTAAGCGGTACACCACCGATGGTGATTTCTCCGCTGTATCCCCGGTTCTTTGCTGCAAGCATTCCAGCGATTGTACTCTTACCACATCCGGATTCACCAACCAGTGATACAAAACTTCCTGCCGGAAGATTTAAATTGATTCCTTTTAGAATCTCTCTGTCCTCTTCATAAGAAAAATGAACATCTTTTAATGTAATATCTAACGCTCCGTCCGGCAGTGTTTTTTCTCCTGCCTGTGGTTCTAGTAAATCCAAAATCTTGAAAATCTTATCACTCGCTGCCATACCATTCATTGCGATATGAAAGAACGAACCAAGCAGCCTGAGCGGCAGGAAAAACTCGCTGGCAAGCAGAACGATACATAATGTTCCTGCTACACTGATATTTCCCTTTAAGAATTCAGATACAGCCACTGCCATACCGATCGCTGCTCCACCATATGCCACAATATCCATCACACTGGTGGAATTGAGCTGCATGGTCAGAACTTTCATCGTAATCCTGCGGAAGTTCTGGGATTCCACATCCATCTCGTCTGCTTTCTGCTGGTCTGCCTGATAGATTTTTAAAGTTGTAAGTCCTTGCAGATTTTCCAGAAAAGAATCCCCGAGTCCGGTATAAATACTCCAATAGTTACTCAATAATCTCTTCGCTACTTTCTGTACTACCACGATAGAAATTGGAATCAATGGTACACAGATCAGCAGGATAACGCTCGCTTTCAGACTCACTCTACAAAGAATGATAAACAAGGTCAGCGGTGCGATCAGGCTGTAAAATAACTGTGGGAGATATTTTCCAAAGTATGTCTCCAACTGCTCCACACCTTCGGTTGACATCTGTACGACCTCTGAAGAGGATACTTGCTCACTGTAGGATGCCCCCAGTTTCAACATCTTGTCATAAATCTTTTCTCTTAAAATTCTCTTTACATCTACACATGCAAGATACGAAGACCTTGCCCCCATCCGTTCGCATACAAATCGTATGGTCACCACCAGTGCGAGGATCATGATTGTCTTCTCAATCACCGGCACTGTCACCGCACGATAGACTACGCGCTCCAACAGGTCAGCAATCGTAAATACTGCCAGCACCTGTGAAAGCAATGCTGCCCACTGCCACAGGATGGTGTAAACAATATACTTTTTTGCGTGGGATAAAAGTCCCACCAGTCTTGTTTTAATCATAAAAATCTTATCCTTTTGTTTATTTCTTCGCTTCTTTTTTACTGCATATCAAATGCCACACTGCAAGTGCCGGATGATACAGAAGCATCCTCGGTCCGGAAAACCGCATAACCTTCCGAATCTTCTCCCTCATCTCCGGCTTGTAGCAATGCACCTTACAGTTCGCACAGAATGTTTTCTCTTCCATAAAGGGACATTTCTGGCTTCTGAGTCTGGCATAATCCGAAAGTTCCTGACAGGAAGGACACATCTTTCCTGTCGTTTTGTCATATTCCTTATGATTCTTCCGGCAGTACAGCCGGATCATCTCTTCCACAACGCGCTGTTCCTTCTGCCGCTTCTTTTCGATTGAATCCATTTATTCTGCTGCCTCCAGTTCCTGTTCCTCAGGCTTTATCGTTTGAATTTTCAGGAAGAAATATAACAAATGACATACCCAAACCACTGCGATACAGATTCTTCCAATCGGTACATTCTTCATGCAGATAAAACCAATCAACATAACTGCTGTTACCATTCCGATAATCTTGCATTTTGTTCCCATTGTCATAACTCTTTTCTGAACAAAACTGTCCAGATGTTTCTTATATAAATTCGTTCCTATGAACCAGTCGTGCAGCTTCTTGGAACTCTTTGCAAAACAAAATAGTGTTGCCATATAAAACGGAACGGTTGGTACGGTAGGAAGTACAATTCCTACCGTACCAAGTCCCAGGCAAAGAAATCCAAGCACAATCCATACTATTTTTAAAGGATTTTTTCTCGTTTTATTTTTCTTCTCCATACTCCTCTCCTTTATCACTTATTTTCATCTGTATTTATAAGATAATGATGGTCATTTCCGAACACGCAAGGTTAGTTTCTTCCATTTGTTGTTAGTTATGACTATTATCCTGTTAAAATATATATATACTCTTTCTGATTGTCAATATTTTTCCACTTATTTCGTACCCTTAAGTACGAAATCTTCATTTTCTAATCTCCTTATAAATGCGTTATTTTTCATATTATTTGATAATTTTTATCAATATTTTTTTCTTTTTACTTGTTAATAAATTGTAAAACAGCGGCATTATACCATAAAAAAAGAAGTACTATATGCTCCTGATTTTACATACATTACTTCTTTTAAGACATATTTATCAAATCTATTATCTGTTGACCTCTCGCATTTTTAACACTTACAGCTTAAAAATCAATCGTGCTGTACTCTCTGGCATATGTGCTTCTCCAACCGAACTGGACACGGTAATCAAAAGATTTCCACGTAACGTTCCATGGTCAAAATTCTGAAAACCACATGCATTCAAAGGTATTTTTATCCTTCCATTCTTTACATCTGCAATTTTATACATATCCCCTTGCAAATATTTCAGACAGGTAAGATGCCCTTTCATCTGTTTTCCATTAATCCGAGATACCGCATGCATTTCTCTGATTGTCAATTCGAGATAACAGCCTCTTTTATTACGTTTCACAATCCCGAGAGGTTCGAATCCATTTTCTGCCATGGATCGACGACTCCCATCTGTCTGCAGGATAGAAATCACAACTGGATGATTGCCATACTCCACAAGTTCTTCTATGTTTCTAATCTGATTCTGTTCTTTTTGCATTCGAATTTCTTTATTGATTCGCGTATGGCTTTTTGTAAGTTCTTCCAGTCTTCTGTAATCAATATTTTCGATCATTCCTTTCAGAACATCATCGATTCCTTCTGTAATCCCACTGCGTTCCAGATACTCCCTAACGTCTTTTTGGACTTTCTGATGCCAACGGAGCATCTTTTTCCCTTTATCCGTGAATTCAAGACTTTCGGTCAGATATCCTTTTTCTATACAACTTTTAAAGAATCGGCTTACTGTTGGATGTTTTACGCCACATTTTGCAGCAACTGCACCAATTATCCCTCTTCCCTTTTCCAGTTGTTCCAATTCTGTCAGATACTGAATTTGTAATACTGTTAGATGATTAATTTCTACTGTCTGGTTCCTAGTCATGACTCAATTCCTCTACCATATTTCCACTTCTAGTTGTCCACAGTCCCACACTTCCGGTTCTGTCTGATTCTCCGGCATAAATGCAATCAGAAGTTTTCCCTCAATCACTCTGTCATTCGGCTTTATAATAAATTCAAAGACTCTGGATGGAATCTGTTCTCCTTGTGCTCCTTGTTCAGCTAAAACCCACTGTTTATCATAGTTCTTATACCATAATCTTTTGTTTCCCAGACTGCTCACTTTCTGTAATTTAAAATAACCCTTTTTTGTTATTTCAAGAATTACATTCCTGGAATAACAATGATATTCCTTCTTTAATTTTCTAGGACAGCGTTGCTCCAGACTATACATCTGCATTGAAAAAATATAGTTTCCTTTTTCATAACGGTCTGTCAGTTCTGAATTTCTTATTCTTCTCTCATAGTACATGTTTTCATAATTGATAAACTGGCAGATTGCTCTCGTAGATTCATCGGTTACAATGTGTTCAATCCGACATGCATCCTGGTCTGCCGTCTTTTCATTTACACCAATAAACTGTAACATCTGACTGATTGAATTATGCCGGTAAATACAATCATTTCCTACAGATAGCCCATAATCTGTCAATTGTATCTCCTGTCCTGCAATTAATTTTTCAAGATATCCTTCCTTTTGCATCCTCTTGAGACACACCACTATATCTCTTTTCTCCATTCTGAAATGCTGACAGATTCGTTCCAGATCTAATGAGATATTCTGTGTCTTCCAGATACACAACTGCTCTAAGATATCCTCTTCTTCCTCTAATTTCGAATGTGGAAAATTATGTTTTTCAGTACTTGTATCCATTTTTATTTCACCTTGCCCACTAAGAAATGAACTCAAATTAATGAGCTTTCTTCCACCCCTATCACACAATCCATCTCCTGATAATCTGCCGGACAGCAATCTGTCAGAATCTTTGCATTCGCAAAAGCAGAAAATGTCACTGAACTGATAGATCCGAATTTTGAATGATCTGCAAGGACAAACCTGTTCCTGCATCTCTCGATCGCCGTTTGTTTCACCAGAGCCTCATTCGCATCCGGTGTCGTGAATCCTTCTGCTTTTGTGATTCCATTTGCTCCAAAGAATCCTTTGGTAAAATGATATTCCTGCAGATTTTTCATTGCCTGGGCACCGATCACTGCCTCTGTAGAGTTCTTAAGTTCCCCGCCGATCAGAAACACTTTGATTCCCTTAGCTGCCAGCCTCTGTGCATGTGAAACAGCATTTGTCACAAAAACTGCATTGGTATGTCCAAGAGCATCAATCATATAACCTGTCGTTGTTCCTGCATCGAGATAAATAAAGTCTTCCTCCTCGATCAGTTCTGCCGCATATTGCGCGATTTTCCTTTTCTCTTCCACATAGAGTTCGCTCTTCTGCTCAACTGTCGGTTCATAAGCAGAGACAGTGCCTTCATCTTCTAGCGCAACCGCTCCGCCAAATACCTTGATAAGCTTTCCGGCTTTATGAAGTGCAGTAATATCTCTTCTTACCGTAGACTCTGATGTGTCTAAAATCTCTTTCAGTTCTGTCGCCGTAACACTTTTCTTTTCTTTCAGCAAATCCAAAATAATCTGATATCTCTGTTCTGTAAGCATTTTTATTATCTCCTTTTAAAAAAGGACCTGAAGCCATGAATCTCAAGCGCCTGCTTCTTGATCCATGACTCCCGGTCCTGATTCTTATATTTTTTATTGGTTTTGACAGATTATTTTATTCGGCATTTCATCCAAATATTTGTTACTTTATGCAACTTTCTTCTTAAGCAATCCAAGCAGTACTGCGGAGATGACTGTTCCTACTACGAGGGAAACAAGATACATTACTGCATTTCCAACAACCGGGAATACGAAGATTCCACCATGTGGTGCCATCAGTGTACATCCAAACAGCATTGACATTCCACCGGCAATTGCTGAACCGATGATACAAGATGGAAGTACATGCAGCGGATCAGATGCTGCAAATGGGATTGCTCCTTCTGTGATAAATGCAAGACCCATGATAAAGTTTGTCGGACCTGCATCTCTTTCTTCTTTTGTAAACTTATCCTTAAACAACAGTGTGGAAAGGGCAATGGCACATGGCGGAACCATTCCTGCAACCATAACTGCTGCCATAATATCATAATTACCAGCTGCGATTGATGCTGTACCGAATACATAAGCTGCCTTGTTGAACGGGCCACCCATATCGATGGACATCATTCCTCCAAGAATCAGTCCTAATACTACTTTACTTGAATCTCCCATGCCTGTCAATGCATTATTCAGGCCTGTGTTGATTCCACCCATGATTGGCTCGATCACGAACATCATAGCAAGTCCGATCAGAAGAACACCGATCAATGGATAAATAAGTACCGGCGCGATTTTTTCCAGTGCATCCGGAAGCTTGTCGCATACTTTACGGAGAAGTACGATGATATATCCTGCAAGGAATCCGGCTACAAGAGCTCCGAGGAATCCGGATTTTCCGCTTGCTGCCATCATACCGCCTACAAGACCAACTGCAAGCGCCGGTCGGTCACCGATTGCCATTGCGATAAATCCTGCAAGTACCGGAAGCATGAATCCAAATGCTGTTCCACCGATCTGTTTAAATACTGCCGCAACCGGAGTGATCATACCAAAATTTGCTCTCTGGTCAGCCGGAAGTGCATTCAGATCTACGCACAATCCGTCAATCAGAAATGCAATCGCGATCAGAATACCACCACCAACAACAAGTGGAAGCATATGGGAAACACCGTTCATTAACTGCATGTAAATCTGATGTCCGACTCCGCCGCTTTTCTTTCCTGCGGAAGAAGATGCTGCAGCCGGATTGTTTCCGTGGAAGACCGGAACATTTCCGGCTTTCGCCTGAGCTACCAGTTCATCTGCTTTACTGATTCCGTCTGATACCTGACAGATGATTACTTTCTTTCCGTCAAAACGATCCATCGGAACCTGTGTGTCTGCTGCAACGATAATACAATCCGCATCAGCAATTTCCTGGTCTGTCAGCACATTTTTCGCTCCACCGCTTCCTCTTGTCTCGATTTTCACGAAACAGTCGGCAGCTTTTGCTGCTTTCTCGATTCCTTCTGCTGCCATATAGGTATGAGCGATACCTGTCGGGCAGGCTGTTACTGCAAGAATCTTGAAATCACTCTCTGCATTTCCTGTATCTGCCAGCTGCTCATCAATGTCAGCTCTCTCATCATCTGCTTTATCAATAATAGAAAGGAATTCCTCCGCAGAGGTTGCATTTCTCAGAGCTTCTGTAAACTGCTCATCCATCAGCATCATTGACAATTTACTAAGTACTTCCAGATGAACGTTATCTTCTGTATTCGGTGCCGCAATCAGGAATAAAAGTGTTACCGGATCTCCATCCAGGGAATCAAAATCAACACCATTTTTAATGACCATTGCTGCAAGTCCCGGCTTGCTTACGCAATCACCTTTTCCATGTGGAATAGCAATTCCCTCACCAATTCCCGTTGTGCTTTCCTCTTCTCTTAAGTAAACCTGTTTTCTGTAGGCTTCTGTGTCATTGATCTTGCCGCTTGCACACATCAAATCCACGGCCATATCCAAAGTTTCCTGCTTATTCGCCGGATTCTTGTCAAAGGCAATGCTTCTTTTATCGAGCAAATCTGTAATCCTCATCCTACCGCTCCTCCTTTACAACCTGTTGATATACTCCGGCAATCTCCTCTTTTGTTGCCAGATTCTCTGAAAATGCACTTGCACTTCCTGATGCAACTCCCATGTGGAATGCATGTCTGTATTCATGTTTCTCCATCCAGCCTGCCATAAATCCGGCTACCATAGAGTCTCCTGCCCCAACACCGTTTTTTAATTCCCCTTTCGGCGCCGGAGTGTCATAAACACTTCCATCTTCTGCTACAAGAACGGCACCTTCTCCTGCCATGGATACAAGAACATTTCTTGCTCCTTTTTCCTGCAGTTTCTTTGCATATGGTACAACAGATTCTCTTGTCAGAAGTTCCACATCAAAAATCTCTCCAAGTTCATGATTGTTCGGTTTTATTAAAAATGGATGATATTCAAGAACGTTCAACAGCAGATCTCTCGTTGCGTCTACAACGATCATGACACCTTTGCCATCAAGCTTCGCCATAATCTTCTGATACATGTCATCCGGCATAGAAGTTGGAATACTTCCTGCCAGGAATAAAACATCACCTTCTCCAAGTTTGTCAAGCTTCTCCATCAGCTTCTCTACATCTTCCGGAGAAATCACCGGTCCACTTCCGTTAATCTCTGTTCCGTCGATTGATTTTAACTTCAGGTTGATTCGAGATACACCTTCATTGATCTCAATAAAATCAGATGCAACTCCCATCTCCTTGAGTCTTCTTTCAATCTCTTTTCCGGTAAATCCGGCTAAAAATCCAAGTGCAGTATTCTCGATACCAAGATTACCAAGCACTGTAGAAACATTGATGCCCTTTCCACCTGGAAGGATCAGCTCTGAACTCGTTCGATTTGTAAGTCCAAGCTTAAAGTCCTCAACAGAGACAATGTAATCCAATGATGGATTAAATGTTACTGTGTAAATCATTTTGCATTCTCCTTCTCTCTGACCATTGTTTTTCTTTATACTTGTATTATACGTTCAAACTCATTCATAATCAATCAAACTAATCAACAAATTTCATGACTGTTTTTGATTGATTTTGCACAATTTTGGTTTTCAGCCTTTAAAACAAGAACTCCGCCAGCACGCAATTGCTGACATCCATCCCCCGATGCGTCAGTCGGATTCGATTTCCACTAAATTCCAGCAATTGTTCTTCTTCTAATTTATCAAGAATTTTTCCATAAACATCATCCACATTCTTTCCAAAATAGTTCTGAAAATCTGTTCTCGAAACTCCCTCTACTTTTCGAAGCCCCAGATACATGAACTCTTCCATCTGCGATTCCACGGAAAGAATTTCTCTGTCAATAAGAATCGACTCGCCATTTCTAATCTTTTCAATATATGCTTTCCGATCTCGAATATGATCAAACCGCTCTCCTTTGATCAATGAGGAGGACCCTGCTCCAATCCCAAGGTATTCCGTTCTGTCCCAGTATCCCAGATTATGTCTGCATTCTTTTCCCGGCTTTGCATAATTGGAAATCTCATATCGATGCATTCCGGCTTCTGCGAGTCTTAGTATTGTCAACTCTCCCATCGCATATTCTTCTTCCTCAGACGGAAGTTTCCATGCGCCACGGTCTAATTTTCCTTTTTCATACCAGTCGTAAAATACTGTTCCTTCTTCCAATATCAAACTATATGCGGATATATGTTCCGGCTCAAGTGCCAGAACTTTTGAAAGTGTATCTTCGTAGCTTTCTATCGTCTGGCCCGGAAGTGCGGACATGAGGTCTATGTTCCGGTTTTTGAATCCAGCCTGTTCTATCAGTTTCCAAGACTCAAGGAATTCTTCAAATGTATGGATTCTTCCTAGCATTTTCAGTTCTTCATTTTGTGCCGACTGAAGTCCAATACTCAGTCTGTTCACCCCTGCTGCTTTCATGGCATGAAGTTTCTCAATATTAACCGTTCCCGGATTCATTTCCATCGTAATCTCTGCATTCTCATTTACTGAAAATGTATGATAAATTGCATCAAAAATCTGTTCTATCTGTTCCGGTGTCAGAAGAGACGGTGTTCCGCCCCCCAGGAAAATGGTCTGAACTTCATACTCTCCAGATAATTCCTGATAACTCTGAATCTCCTGAACCATAGCACTGACATAAGCTGCCTGTTCTTCCTCTGTTCCACTTGCTGAAAAAAAATCACAATAATTACATTTTCTTACGCAGAACGGAATATGGAGATATAATTCTAAATTTCTCTTTTTCATCTTTAAATACAGAAAGATACTGTCTGATAAAAACAGTATCTTTTCCTTCCTTCTTTTATCTAGTTCTCATCCAGCTTCAGGACACTCATGAATGCACTCTGTGGAATCTCTACATTTCCAACCTGACGCATTCTCTTCTTTCCTTCTTTCTGCTTTTCAAGCAGTTTCTTCTTACGTGAAATATCACCGCCGTAACATTTCGCAAGAACGTCCTTACGCATTGCCTTAACTGTCTCTCTCGCAATAATCTTACTTCCGACTGCTGCCTGGATCGGAATCTCGAAAAGCTGTCTTGGAATCTCTTCTTTCAGCTTCTCACACATCTTTCTTCCACGCTCATAAGCGCTTCCTTCGAATACAATAAAGGAAAGAGCATCCACTTCTTCTTTGTTGATCAGAATGTCAAGTTTGACAAGCTCGGAACGTACATAACCAAGCATCTCATAATCAAAAGATGCGTATCCTCTGGATCTTGATTTCAATGCATCAAAGAAATCATAAATAATCTCGTTGAGTGGCAGATGATATGTCAACACGGCTCTTGTCTCTTCAATATATTCCATTCCCTGATAGATTCCACGGCGTTCCTGACACAGATCCATGATCGCTCCGATGTACTCGGATGTCACCATGATCTCTGCCTTTACCATAGGCTCTTCCATATATTCAATCTCTGCAGGATCCGGCATGTTTGTCGGGTTTGTCAGATCGATCACATCACCGTTTGTCTTATGGATCTTGTAAATAACACTCGGTGCTGTTGTAACAAGATCAAGGTTGTACTCTCTTTCCAGACGTTCCTGAATGATCTCCAGATGAAGGAGTCCTAAGAATCCACAACGGAATCCGAATCCAAGTGCTACCGATGTCTCTGCCTCAAACTGAAGCGCAGCATCATTAAGCTGCAGTTTCTCAAGTGCATCTCTCAAGTCCGGATACTTTGCTCCGTCTGCCGGATAAAGTCCGCAATATACCATTGGATTTACTTTCTTATATCCCGGAAGTGGTTCTGCACAAGGATTCTCTGCATTCGTGATCGTATCTCCGACACGGGTATCCTTTACATTCTTAAGACTGGCTGTGATATATCCTACCATTCCTGCTTCAAGTGCGTCACATGGAATGAACTGTCCCGCTCCAAAAGTTCCAACTTCTACAACTTCTGCTTTCGCGCCTGTTGCCATCATAAGCATCGGTGTACCTTTTTTGACCGTACCTTCCTTGATACGGCAGAATACAATAACTCCCTTGTAAGAATCGTACTTGGAATCAAAGATCAGTGCCTGAAGCGGTGCATCCGGATCTCCGACCGGTGACGGAATCTGCTGTACAATCTGCTCGAGAACTTCATGTACATTCAGTCCTGTCTTAGCAGAAATCAGTGGTGCATTCTCCGCATCGATTCCGATCACATCTTCTATCTCTTCTTTTACACGCTCCGGCTCTGCGCTTGGTAGATCAATCTTGTTAATAACCGGCATAACATCCAGATCATGATCCAGTGCAAGATATACATTCGCAAGCGTCTGTGCCTCAACTCCCTGTGCTGCATCAACAACAAGAATTGCTCCATCACAGGCTGCCAGACTTCGGGATACCTCATAGTTGAAATCGACGTGTCCAGGTGTATCGATCAAGTTGAAAATATACTCTTCTCCGTCATCTGCCTGATATACAGTACGGACTGCCTGTGCTTTGATCGTGATTCCACGCTCTCGCTCCAGATCCATGTTATCGAGAACCTGTGACTGCATTTCTCTGCTAGTCAAAAGTCCTGTCTGCTCAATGATACGATCCGCCAGTGTAGACTTACCGTGATCGATATGTGCTATAATACAAAAATTTCTAATATGACTCTGATCAATTGTTGACAATACTTCTTACCTCCATCTATCTTTCTGACTGTTTTACAATAAAAAGTTCTACCGCAAGATTGTCTGTCAGTAATCCTGTCTTTACATCCTGCTCCAACTGTGCCCCTTCTTCCATCACACGGCGCAGCTGTCCCATCTTAAACCGCTTCGCCTGTTCCATGTTCTTTCCTGCCACAAATGGATGTAAGCCTGCTTTAGACGCAATCTCTTTTCTTCCATACCCCTGGTTTGCAAGTGCCTTGACATGGAAAAGCATCCTGTACTGACGCACCAGCAGAAAAAGAATACGCATCGGCGGTTCTTTTAAAGCCAGCAGTTCATAATACAGATCCAGTGCTTTCTGCTGATTTCCGGCTGCAACCGCATCTACCATCTCAAAAATATGATTCGTGATCTGCGTCACACAAACAGCATCAATATCTTCCTTCGTGATTGTATCCCGCTCCAGTGCATAACAGAATACTTTCTCCAGCTCTCCCTGGATATTTTCCATATCTGTTCCAACTTTATCCAGAAAATACACTATCACAGACTCTGAAATCTGCTTCTGCTCTTTTCGGACCAGACCTGCAACCCAGCGTTTCAAAGTTCCTGCATCCTGCGTGGACAGCTCTGCAATATATCCTTTTGATTTCACTGCTTTATAGAGCTTATTTCTCTTATCAATCTCTTCTTCCACAAAGATAAAACAGGTTGTCTCTGGCATGTCCTTAATATAATCCGCCAGATCTGCCCCTGCCGCAGTTTTAAAAAATCCCGTATTCTCAAATACGATCAGTCTGCGCTCTGCAAAGAAAGGTAAGGTCTCTGCAAGATCGATTGCTTCTTTCACTGGCGTATTCTTCCCTTCATAATACGAATAGTTCATCGTATCACCTTCCGGAATCATTGCCTTCACAAAACGGTTCTTATACTGTTTCTTCAGATATCCTTCTTCTCCGCAGAGAAGATATACCTGCTTAAATTGTCCTGATTTTAAATCTTCATTTAAGGTCTTCATAACTATTCTATTATAAATGAATAACCAACACTTTGACAAGAGCCTTTTTATCACCTGTTCCTGTTTTATAAATACTTGTGAACCTTTATTTTTCGTCCATCGCTCCTTAGTGTAATTGCACCACATTCCTGCGTGGACAATACTTCACTTCCGATTTCCTGCAGGCGTTCCAGCGTCTCCTCATGTGGATGTCCGTAGCGGTTCTCTATCCCCGCTGAGATTAATGTTAATCTGGGTTTCATAATCTGAAGAAATTCTTCACTTCCCGAATTCTTCGACCCATGATGTCCTGCTTTTAAGATTGGACAGCTTTCCAATGCTCCGCTTTCCACCAGCTGTTCCTCTCCTCTTCCTTCCAAATCTCCTGTCAGAAGCATTTGAAACGCCCCATCCTTCAATTCAAGTACAACAGATGCTTCATTTCCTGCTTCCAGACGAGGCATCTCCTCTTCCTTGCCACGAATACGCTCGCTTTTCCTCGTTGTCAACGGAGCGATGCATTTTAAATACGTTCCTACTTTTTCTCCGACATAAATTGTCAACACTCTCGTCCCATTTTCTTTCGCTATTTCTGCAAGATGGAGTAATTTCTCATCCATATATTCTTCCGGCGGCAGAACAAGCGCATCGATTTCCACTCCCTGTTTCTGATTTTGCAGAAGTTCCTGAATTCCATTGATGTGGTCCGCATCACCATGTGTCACAAAAACATACTCCAGTTTTCTGACCCCCTGCGATAATAGAAACGGCTCTATCCGGTAAGTACCGACAGAAGACAGATCACTGCTCCCTCCATCCACCAGCATTTTCTTTCCTTCTCTGTCTCTTATAAAAATACAGTCCCCCTGTCCAACATCCAGAACAGTCACCTGAAGGTTTTTTGAATCATTATTGAGTATTCCGCATCCGCAGATCGATCCTGCTATGACAATACAAACAAGAAGTGAAAATCCCGCCTGTTTTCTCCGGTTATCTGTCTCATTTTTCATTGCATGAAACAGGAAGCACAAAAACAACAGCACACCATAGTAAATAAGCACCCACCATAACTCTGGCTGTCCGGTCACGATTCTGCTGCCCGGAAGCGCTGATGTCAGCTCACATAATTTATCATAGAAGGACAACAGGCGATCACAGCTTCTGAAACCAATTTTTCCTACGGTTCCCGATAATTCTGAAAACAAAATTCCACCTATACCTGTCAACATCACAAATGGAAACAACGGAATTAAAATAACATTCAAAACGAGTGCATACGGCGGCACCTCAAAATAATAATACAGCATGATTCCCAGAAGCATTCCATTAACAGCTAAACTAATCTTAAATCCTTCCCATGCTTTCAAACGTGTTTTCTGTTCAAAAATTGGATACAATAATAAAAGCCCAAGAATTGCACCAAACGAAAGTAAAAATGCTGCATCTAACAGATACAGCGGTTGATATATGCTTAAAATAGCTGCTGTAACCGCCAGGCTTGTAGGTTGATCCACATCTCTCCCGGTAATTTCTGCCACCATGCGGATAAAAAACATAAGAAGTGCACGAAGACTGGATACCTGTGGACCTGTCATAACCAAATAAAAAAACAGAATTCCTCCTCCGGCAATTCCGGAAAACAGAAATGAATTTCCCATTCTTCTTAATAACCGGTAAACAGACATTCCGATCAGTGACATGTGTAATCCCGTCAAGACTTTCTTTACTTATTATAATGTGGCAAAACCCCTTACGCAGAACC
>OLSO01001169.1_pt1 | contig 21442 bp, 19 predicted proteins | sample 1672441 | NCBI WGS metagenome assembly OLSO01 (sample SAMEA3136686, study PRJEB25190) | human gut metagenome | biome: human gut; feature: human-associated habitat; material: faeces | place: Austria | collected 2013 | reverse complement strand
AGCAGGAAGCCCCCACTTCAAAATCGTAAGATTTAAGTGGTGGGAGCATGTCACTGCTATACTCGATATTATTGTGATTATGTACCGGAAAGGATCCCGATTATGGCATGCGCTCCAAACCGCATTACTTTAAAAACCATTGCCGAGCATTGTGACTGCTCGGTAAATACGGTCTCTCTTGCTCTGCGAAATGACTCAAGAATTTCTGAGGCTACACTTCGGAAGGTTCAGCAGGCAGCCGATGAACTTGGCTATATCCGCAACAACCTCGCATCTTCCCTGCGTTCCGGGAAGAGTCACATGATTGCGGTCATCATTGAGCATGCTCACAATCCGCATTATACCTTCCTCATTGATGATATCGTTGCTGAGCTGCGAACACACGGTTATATCCCACTGCTGCTTTTTACCCACAGCAGCGAGGAAACAGAGCAGCAAATGCTGAAGCTTGCTCTCTCCCTCTCGGCAGACGGCATCATTCTTTTTGTTCACGGAACCGCAGAGCATTCCGCTAAAATGCTCCGGTCACTGACACTTCCCGTGATCTTAATTGACCGTGGCGTCCCCGGTACCGAAATGGATTGCGTCTGCGTCAATGACTATGATGGCGGATATCTGGCCGGCCAGAAGCTGACCCGACTGTCACATTCCCGTTTTCTGTACATTGCCGGTCCTCCCACGATAGAATCCCAGATTCGGCGTCAGCAGGGAATTCTTCATGCATTGCAGGACGCGCATCTTCCATCTGACGCTTTGCGTATTATTTCCTTCGAAGAAATCAATCGCACCATTGAACAAAATACCATTTTGCAGCTTCTTCATCCAATCAACTATACTGCAATCATTGCCTACAACGATGAGTTTGCTTACTATATAATGAACACCCTGCGCCAGAATGGCTATCGCATCCCGGAAGACATCTCGATCTGCGGCTTTGACCATATTTGCAGCAGCATGCCATACCTACCGCCGCTCTCGAGTATCTCCTATCCGAAGGATCGAAGCCTGGCACAAACGGTCGTCCGCTTCCTGCTCAACCGACTGGAGCGTCCGAACCGTCCGGTTCAGATCGATGAATTTCCGGCTGTTTATTACGAAGAAGGGACGGTAGCTATCTGCCATGACAAAAAGCATCACACCGACACAGATCAAAAAGAATAACCGCAGTCTGATCTATCACTATCTCTATCAGCATCCCGGAAGCTCTCAGCAGGAGCTGGCCTTGCAGCTGCATTTGAGCCGACCGACCGTAGCCTCCAATCTCTCCCTCCTTGAATCAGAGGGACGGATCTCCAAGAGCGGACAGATCGCTTCCGAAAGTGCAGGCCGCAAGGCTGCTGCCTATGCGATCGTCCCGGACTTCCGGATCGCACTCGGCGTTGAGCTGCTCAAAAACGAAGTAAAGGTCGTCGCCGTCAACCTGTACGGCAAAAGCATTGCGCGCGACTCCTTTTCTGAGACTTATACTGACACGCCTGAGTATTACCAGATGATCTGTGATAAAATTCTTATCTTTGCCAGGGCACTTCCATGTGAATCCTCACAGATCCTCGGCATCGGTTTTGCCATGCAGGCGCTGATCTCTGCTGATAAAAAAAGCATTCTCTACGGAAAGATCCTCTCCTGTACCGGGCTGTCACTGTCTGTTTTTTCCGATCATCTTCCGTGGCCGTGTTCCTTCATCCATGACGCGGAAAGCGCTGCCATCTCCGAGCTTTGGGCCTCTCCGGATCTCACAGATGCCTTTTATCTCTCGCTCAGCCGTCATCTTGGTGGCTCCGTGATCGCAAAAAGGACGATCATGGGCGGCAAGCACGGACACAGTGGCACGATCGAGCACATCCACATGCGTGATAACGGCATCCGCTGCTACTGCGGCCAGATAGGATGTATGGAGACACTCTGCTCTGTCAAGACGCTGCTCGCCGACGGAGAAACACTTGAATCGTTCTTCACAAATGTGCGTCAGGGCAATGTCATCTGCTCCTGCCGCTGGGCTGCCTTCCTGTCTGACCTCGCTGAGTGCATCAATCTTCTGCATCTCGTCTATGACACTGACTTTATCCTCGGTGGCCATCTGGCACCTTATCTGCAGGAAGAAGATCTCCTTTTTCTGCACGAAAAAATCCGCCAGCTCACACCATTTGGGGAACCGGCGGACTTTCTCCGCATCAGTAAAATGCCGCAGGATAATATTTGTATCGGAGCGGCGTTGCCATATATTCAGGGGTTTTGGGGGTGAAATTGTAAAGCGGACATTCGCAATCCATCCCTGCAGCTCTGCTGACAGGGCCTAGCTTCGCTACTTGCTCATGAACGCAGTCGCTTCGCGATCTGTCAGTGGGAGCTTTCAACTCCCACTGACATAAGCATCCCCCTCACCCGCCGCTTAGTGCTCCGCGCACTTGAAGCGGGGGAATGCTTATCTGCTATTCTTTTGTTCGCAGATAACGCTTTCACACCCGCTCTACAACCGTCGAGCAGCCCATGCCGCTAATTACTTTCTGCTCACGGTTACGCAGGTCATTACCTGCGTGTTTGCTGCCTCACGCCAGCTTCAAAATCATCTCCAGCACTCGCTTTGCTGACAGCTGCAGCTCCGCGCGGCTTAACGCATACGGATGCGTCGGATCTTCCAGGGCCTTCAACATATCGTTTTTATCCGATGGGATTCCCGGCATGGTGATATCATTTCCGGCCTTCACATTGCCCGCTGCGGACGCGCACGGCCACTTTTCTCCTGATATGCCCATACCTCCGGTCACGAGCCAGTCGGTCATCACGACGCCCGCAAAGCCCCACTCATCGCGCAGCGTATATGTCTGGATATCCTTGCTGTTGCAGGCATGCTCGCCGTTGATCAGATTATAAGAGGTCATGATAAAATGCGGCTGGGAGTGCTTGACGCAGATTTCAAAGCCCTTCAGATAAATTTCCCGAAGCGCACGTTCACTGACGCGGCTGTTCGAAAAATAACGATTTGTTTCCTGGTTGTTGCAGGCGAAATGCTTGATCGTCGTCGCGCAACCCTTATGTGCCTGTACGCCGAGCGTCATCGCCGCCGCAATGCTTCCGGAGAGCAGCGGATCCTCCGAGTAGTATTCAAAATTCCGTCCGCAAAGCGGAGAGCGGAAAATATTCATGGCAGGTGCCAGCCAGATATGGGTGCCAAACTGCTCCATCTCCTTGCCGACCAGATCGCCGCACTGCTTTACGAGCTCTTCATTCCACGACTGTGCCAGCCCTGTCCCGATCGGAATCGCAGTGCAGTACTGATAATACGTCTCGCCGCCCGCTTCTTCGGATGCAGCGGCAGCCATCGCTGCTCTCTCTTCCTCTGAAAGCACCATCATAAAGGATTCTCCGAAATTCGAAGCAGTCGACCGGATTGTACCGTCCACACACTCATATGTCGGACTTAAGCGCAGACCTGCCGGACCATCTGCCATGACAAGCGTCGGAGTCCCCAGCTCCTTGAGCTGCTGTGTCGTCTCTCCTGCTGCACCGGCTACAGATATCGATGCATTTCCGATGACCTCCATCATATCCTCACACTCTTTATATGCACCAATACACAGGTACGCAAGCTGTTCATCCGTCAGACCACCGACAAACTCCTCCATGGTCTTCTTCCCGCTCACTACCTCCTCCCATCTGCACGCCGGGCCATGCGGCAGCTCTCTTGGAAGCTCTGAATACACATGTGTCACCTGCTTCAACTCTGCCGCTGACAGCTCCACAGACACTGCAGATACCTTCTCTTTTGCCTCTTCTGCATAAGTGACGCCACGCTTCTCCGGCTTCAGATCCGTAAATCCGCTCTCACCGCAGATATTCCGCTCCTGCTCCACGACCGCCTCTGCATCCAGATGGATTGCACCTGCGATATGCGTATTTCTCGAACTGTTTCCGACGCGTACATAGTAAACTCCGGCTTCCAGTATATAGGCAGCCCGCGCCATATCATAACCCGCCATTGATTCCGTAGTAAAACTTACCGTCACTTCCTCCTGCTCGCCCGGCTGCAGCTCCTTCGTTTTTGCAAAGCCTGCCAGCTCCTGATACGGACGGTCCAGTACTCCGTCCGGCGCGGAGTAATAGACCTGCACGACCTCTTTTCCGGCTATTGTTCCGGTATTTTTTACCACTGCTGTCACGGTCACCGTTTTGGCATCCGCCGCAAAGTCCTTCGGCTCAACCACAAATGTTGTATAGCCCATACCATATCCAAATGGGTAATCCGGAGTCGTTCCAACGGTATCAAAGTACCGGTATCCGACGTAAATTCCCTCTTTATATTCCGTATCGTTCGGATCTCCAAAGCCCTCCGTGGATGCATACTCCCCGATCGGCGCCCATGTCATCGTCAGCTTTCCGGAAGGATACGCCCGTCCAAGCAGCACATCTGCAAATGCATCTCCGGTCACGCTTCCGAGCTGACCGAGCAGCAGCACCGTGCCGACGGCATTTACCGGCTCTAAGTTGACCATACCACCAACATTCAATACAAGCACAAATCGCTCATACTTCTGATTCAAAGCAAGGATATCCCGGATCTCCGTCTTTGTCAGCTCGACATCTCCGGCCTGCGGCTTCCGGTCGGTTCCCTCTCCGGAATTACGCGCCAGTACATAGACAGCCGTATCACCTTCACCATCCAGCGGCAACTCGTAGTCCGGCTCCGGGCAGGTCCGTCCCATTGCAAAGAGCATGATTGCCTGTCCCTTTACGCCGGCCGCCTCCGCCTCTTTTCGTACCCCTGCATAATACTCCTTCTTTGCCCTCTGGCAGATCGCGTCATATGCATCCATCCATGCCTTTGTCGTGATCGTAAATCCGGCATGCTCCAGTCCTTCCTCTATGTTTACAAAATGCCGCACATTCACATCTCCGGAGCCGGTACCTCCCTTGATTGTGCTGCGTGCGCCGCTTCCATAGAGTGCCAGCTTCCCTGCTCCCGAAAACGGCAGTGTGCCGTCATTTTTCAACAGTACCATGCACTCCGGCGCTGCTTTGCGCACTGCTTCCGTATGCGCGATCTCGTATGGCTGTATTTCTGATGTTGCAATTCTGATTGGATTCATTTGTAAAACCCTCCTTTTTTCCATGTGCTCGTCAAAGCAGATATTCTCAATCCGCTTCGCTACTTGACTTGATTCGGATCAATTATTTTATTATTCGTGACTGAATCTTAAATAAATTCGTCACAAATACAGATAACGCAATCGATGTAAGTGTTGTGTCATAGAGCTTGGTTCTTATCAAGTCCATTCCGTAGCAGCGTTTACTCAAACTGAATGAACGTTCTACCTCAATTCGATCGGTGTTATCCTGGTATTCCTGCCTTTTCTCTTTAACTGATTGTTTTGTAAGGCTTGGTCTCCCAAGCTTTGGACCGGATAATCGTATTCCATGAAGCTTACAGAATTTTCTGTTGTCTCTGGTTCGATATATCTGGTCTGCCAGTAGGCGTTCCGGGTAATGACCAGTTCGTACCCTGAATCGTTCCACTGCTTCAACAAGTACTGTACTTTCATTGTAGGCATCATAGGATATTTTCTCTATTCTGCCAAGACCACTATCATCAATGCTTAAATCAAACTTAGCACCAAATTCAACCGGAGCTTTTGTTTTTCCTCTGACGATGGGTCTGATCCATGGCTGTGAGATACTGACAATGCGATTTTCTACACTATGAAAAAGCCTGCACTGTTGGAGGCTTGTTTGGCATGCCCAAATTTTCACATATGGCAGCAACAAGAGCTTCCATTCTCTGATTTTGCAGGGGTTCTACATTTTTGAGCCCCAGTAGAAGAAATGCAATCCCCATATACTCTGTGGCTACACGTCCGCGAACTGGTACAATTGGAAAGAATCACATTCAGAGCAGATTTACTCAGTGAAGAAATCTGCTCTTTTTAACTGCTCTGAATCTGATACTTTCCTAATGAATTATACCATTTTTGAGCGAAAAATGCAGTAAAATCAATGGTTTCAAGCTGATTTTTTCATTAATCAGCAGATACTAATTACGCGCATAGGAGAATTTCCACAGCCCGTTCAAAGAATATACAAAACTGCTCTCCCCGTCTTCCGCCTCCGAAACGGAAGCATAAAACCGATGATCCGAATGCGCGTCCATTCTGTTTTCACAAAAAAATCCACATCCTTCACACGGCTGTAATCAAAATCTGCCATCTTATTTTCTCCTTCCGTCTGCTGAGCATCAGATTCTTAAAAATATACCTTGCAAACTTCTTCATAAATATCAAGCCTGTCAACACGTTTTCCATCCGGCAAAGGAAAATTCTTAATAATTTCGTCAAGTTCAAAGGGCGGTTCATCACCGCCCTTCTTTTTATCTTTTCTTTTGCGAACCTTACAGGTACTGATTTGCCATTACAAGCATAGCGCTGGCTGTCCAGGTATACGCTCTGTCACGAAGACCTTCACCAGTCAGTGCATCAAAGTTCTCAGCACATCCGCTCTTGCCTACCATCTGGCAGAATTTGTGTGTCACTTCGCGTACAAATTCTTCTTCTCCGCATTCCCGCAGGCCATCCAGAATCAGCATGGTGCTCGGCGCCCAGATCGGTCCTCTCCAGTAACCATCCGGATCATAGAGTGAACTCTTCGGACTTTCTGTTGCCAATCCGTATGCGGTATTGAACTTGTCACTTTCCAGCACTTCAACCATGTTGCGGCGAATCTCTTTCGGAAGTCTCTTACCGAGCACGATCGGGAGATATAAGATCAGACTGTCTGTCTCAACACGATGTTTCTCCAATCCTGTAAATGCTGCCGGAAGTCCGTCTACATACAGCTCACCCAGCATCTGCTCCAGCATCCTGTCGGCACGCTGTTTCCACATATCTGCATCAGCCTTTTTATGAAGCTTCTCAGCAGTCTCACTCAATACATCCATCTGAAGAATCAGGAAACCGGCAAGATCCGGCAATGTAGCAGGCGGAAGTTCACGAAATGCTGTCGCATTATCCCAACCGGAATCATTTCCGTGTGTATATTCGCACAATCCGTCTTCATTCGCATCCCGACATTTCAGCCACCAGTTTGTCCATTTGGATATTTTTTCATATGCTTCCTGCAGCTGTTCCATCGAGACATCCATAATCTCTGTCATTTTGCGGAGTGCCCATCCATGAATCGGCGGTTTGCAGTAATTATCAACCTGTTTACAGTCATTGACACTATCCGGAATATTTCCTGACGGTTTCTGATAATCAAACATAATCATAAACTGATCCCAGGCTTCCTTCGGATTGTTATAGGCCAGCGCAAGCGCGTTGAAGCAATGATCCCAGCTCCATACATTGCACATCCAGTTTTTTGACATAAACATCGCTTCTCTTTTGATCAGTCCGCACGGTTTTACAATACTGGACCAATCCACATAGGAAGCCATTTCCGCTGCATCACGATAGCAGTCCGGCACTTCCGGCATGGATGCATAGAATTTTTCAAATGCTTCTTTGCTCTCCTGTACCGCCTTTTCAAACTCAATCTTGCGTCCACGGTCACTCCAGTCATACAGATTTTCTTCCAGTGAAATCAGATACTCACCAGATGCATCCGGTACCAGATGCATTCTGCAGCCGTCAGCCGTACTTACTTTCCACTCCTGATCCGGAATCAGTGCCCCCTTATCTGCATGCATCATATACCGACAATTAGTCATGAAACAATTTACCAGATAAAAATCGCGTTTTCCTGCCTTTGTCGGCTGAATAAAGGTAAACGGAACATTATTGCTCATAAAATCTAAGGTCAGCTCCAGATTTCCGCGAATCCAGAGTGTATCTGCATCCGCAAAAACAATCTGACATTCTTTTTCACCGTCTTTGATCGTAAGAACTTCCGGACATGCCTCATACTGGTATTCTACCGGATCCTCTTTTCCCCGCACCAGAATCCGAGCCACAAGAGAAGTCTCTGCTGCTCCATGTACGTTTCTCAAATACAGTCCTTTTTCCGCCTGTTTGTGTCTCGATCCGTCTTCCAGATAGGAAATCGCCATATAGGATCCCCGGTAACTGAAAGTAACCTCTTTCAAATTCAGTTTCATCTTTTTTCCTCCGTTATTTTATGAAATTTTGTAACTGTTCAGAACCCCCTGATTAGATTCAAGTAATATTTGTACAAAACAGAGAAATTAATATTTCTGTTTTGCATTGTGTTTCCTGTAATCTGTGGATAATCAAACCACAGATACTTCATTAATTATTCTATTGTGGATTACTCCACAAATTTTCATCTTTACCCCCTTATAACTATGAGGAATTATTTCATTTGCAGCAAACACCCACTTGCTGTATGCAGAAAATTGTTTTATCGTTATTACAATCCTTCATCACTCAACAGTGGGTGTCTTTCATTTTACACGCTTTTCGCTATTTATCTTATATAGTTTAGCCCTTTAATCCTGAGAAGGTAATACCCTCTATAAAATACTTCTGCGCCATAAAGTATACGACAATCATCGGAATCGTAATGACAGTCGCAGTTGCCATCATCTGATTCCAGTCACTCTTATGCTGTCCCATAAAATTCTGAAGTGCCAGTGAAACTGTTTTTAATTTCCTGTCGTCCAGATACAAAAGCGGTCCCATAAAATCGTTCCAGGTATTCATAAATGTAAATACTCCTACTGAACAAAGCGCCGGCTTGGACATCGGAACAATAATTTTGGCCCAGATCACGAAATAGTTTGCACCATCTACCAAAGCAGCTTCATCATACTCCTTTGGAATTCCCGAATAAAACTGTCGTACCAGGAAGATATTAAATGCACTTCCGAAGAAACACGGAACAATCAGCGGATAAAATGTATTATATCCACCTAATGACTGCCAGATCAGGAACTGCGGAATCATCAGAACCGTATAAGGAATCATCATAGTCGACAGAAGAAGTGCAAACCACAGATTTCTTCCCGGGAATCTCAGCCGTGCAAATCCAAATGCAATAAAGCTGGCACTCAAAACAGCTCCTAACATATTACATAAAACAATCAAAGCCGAGTTCAGAAAATATCTTGCAAACGGGGCAGACCTAAATGCTTTTCTGTAATTCTCCAGATCATAATGTGACGGCAGCCACTGAATCGGCATGGTCATAATCTCTCTGTTTGTCATAAAAGAACTTCGAACCATCCAAAAGAACGGGAAAAGCATGACAACAGAGATTCCGATTAAAAGTATATAGCAGAATATTCTTGTAATTTTTGTTTTTTTGCTTTTCATAATTTAATCTCCGTTCTCATAGACAACCCATTTTTTCTGTGACATAAATACAATCGCAGTCAGCACCGCAATCAGGACAAATAATAACCAGGACATCGCTGCCGAGTATCCCATACTCGATTGTTTGAACGCAGTCCGGTATACCAGAAGTGAATAGAACAAGCTGGCATTATTCGGTCCACCTTCAGTCATGATATATGCCTGTGTGAAGGTCTGCATGGAATTGATAATCGCCATTACAAAATTATAGAAAATAATCGGTGTCATCATCGGCACCGTAATATCCTTGAATTTTACAAGTGCTCCAGCTCCGTCAATTTCCGCTGCCTCATACAGATGACGCGGTACTCCCTGAAGACCAGCCAGATAAATTACTACCGTGTTTCCTGCCGCCCACAGTGCCATAATTGCCAGTGACGGAAGTACACCACCGGTACTGTAAATAAAATTCTGAGGCGAGAGTCCAAACATTCTTAAGATGCTGTTCAAAAGACCGCCTCTGGGGTTATAGATATACATCCAGATCGCGGAACTTGCAACCGCTGGAACAATCGACGGTACATAAAAAATAGCCCGAAAAACAGAGATTCCCTTTACCTTTGTATTCAAAAGTATTGCGATCAGCAATGGTACGCAAGTAACCAGCGGTACCGTAATAAGTGTATAGATCAGTGTTACTTTGATAGCCTGAATCACCAGCGGATCATGGAACATTTTTATGTAATTGTCCAATCCGATAAATTCTTTCGGAGTGAGAACATCCCATTTTGTAAAACTGATTCCCAGGCTGAACAGCATCGGTCCAAAATTAAACAAAAACAGGCCAATGATTGCAGGACCAATAAAAAAATAGCCCCAGCGCATCTGTCTTTTTTCCCTTGTACTCATTTGATGTTTTTTCTTCATATGGTGACCTCCTTAAGTCTACCGATAGCATAAACCGCCGCAAAGCGGCGGTTTATGCTACTCTTTCTTAATTCCAGGTTCCCTGAAGATCCTCTGCTACATCCAGAGTTGACAGTGCTTCTTCTGCAGTCATCTCTCCAAGCCATACGTTGTCCAGAAGCGGTACAATCGTATTATCCACAATTACTGAGAAGTTTTTCAGAGTTACATTCTCGCCAAGACGGTTGTTCTTCTGCTGAACGATATCCTTAAATACTGCGCAGTTTTCTGTATAATCTGCACCAAAATAAGTGGATACCCACGCTTTTTCGTTTTCGCCATCATCAAAGGTATCTAAGGAGTGCGGCAGGCATCCTACAGATACACCCTGCTCAAGTGCTGAATGAACGGTATTGTTAAAGTCTGTATAGTAGCAGAGGAAATCAAAAGCAGTCTTGTTGTCTGCGTTTTCCGGAGCCATACATACGGCAGCGCCCCAGCTCATATTTGCCGGATGATCAAACATCGGAAGCGGAGCAACTCCCAGATCCTCAAATCCTTCATTTGCGTAGTTTCCAAGTGTCCATGCGCCATCAATTACCATACCGAGCTGTCCGTTCATTACCATAGCTGACACATCTGCAAACGCGCCCTTTGCTGTTCCAACGTCCGGAGCACATTTCTCAACCAGAGAAAGATCTGCAATCGCCTGAATTACTTCAATTCCTTCCGGCGTATTGATCAGTAATTCTGTTCCTTCATCATTTGCAATCGCGGAATTGTTGCTATAAAGCAGCGGCAGCCACTTAACAAAGTCTGTCGGCATTACGGTACCGTATGTCATAACGTCCTGATCATTGAAGCCTTCATCAAGCGGAGTCTTTCCATCATAGTCCTTTGTGAGCTTCTTTGCTACATCTACATATTCTTCCCAGGTCCACGGATTATTCGGATCTGCTGACGGTAATTCCAGTCCGTTTTCCTCAAACAATGCTTTGTTGTAAAATACTGCCATTGTTGCTACATTACATCCAACGCCCCATACACTGTCACCGCTCTGGAATACAGTAGACGGAACCATCTCATCCAACGGATTAATTCCAGCTTCGTCATAAAGCGGTTTCAGATCCAGAAGTGCTCCCTTGGAACCCCACTCGAACGCATTCATCTCCGGAACTTTGAATACATCCGGCATACTGCCTGCTGCAGCCATTGTATTCAGTTTACTCAGATACTCTGCATACGGAATAAAGGTTGGCTCAACCGTAACTCCCGGATGCTCTGCTTCGTACTGAGCACAAACAGCCGTATCGGCTTCCGCCTCAGAACCTGATGACCAAGAATAGAATGTAATCGTTTCTTCCTCAGCCTGAGCTGTAAGAGCGCCACCGAACATGGATGTCAGCATGCATGTTCCCATTAACAGTGCAGTTTTTTTCTTCAACATGATAATTTCCTCCTTTTTATTCACGAGCTTTGTTTGATATAGTTATATTATTACAAGAAAGAGTGGTATTCTAGTATGTTTTACACACAAAATCAGCACAAAACCATCTTTTCATTATTCAAAATGTTCCTGTTTCCGAAACTCTCTCGGTGACATATCGCACACCTTACGAAAAGCTCTGGTAAAATAATTCGCATCGTTGTAACCCACAAGCGCTGCAATCTCACTCACGGAATACTCTGTCATCTTCAGATATTCTCTGGCCTTCCCAATTCGGATATTTTCAAGATACTGCAGAATCGTCACCTTTTTCTTTTCCTTAAAGCGTTTTGCAATGTAGTTCGGCGCAAGAAAAAATTCCTCTGACAGATCTGCAATACTGATTTCTTCACTGTAGTGCTGTTCCAGATATCGGCAGACCCCTTCCACAACATCATCTGTTTCAAACAGTTTCTCAATTTCGTCCTCACATTTTGCTGCATACTCTATCCAGAGTTCCAAAATTTCATCCTTCTTTTTGTAATTCGCCAGCGCCATCTGATAGAATTCCTGTTTCAATTCCTGTGGTATCTGGAGCTGGTATTTAGAATAAAGACCGACAAATAATGCGATAATGAAAGAATGCGTTTCTCTCATTGAGTAAAGATTTTCTTTTCTGGCAAACAATTTTTCGAAGATATTCTGCAGCAGCTTTTCCCCCTGCTCTTTTTTCCTGTTTTCTACAATCAGCTCCAGTTGCTCCCAGTCAATTTCCAGCCCCGTAATTTTCTCTTCCCCCATCGGAATCAACTGTGAAAATCCATGCCAAAATCTGAGGTCTAAAGATCTTTCCAGTTTGTTCAGCACCTCACCGATTTCTTTCTCGTGTACTTCCCCCCATACAATATACGGCTGTATCCAACTTCCGCATCTGTCCTGCAGCTCTCTGATCTGAGGTTCTTCCAGAAACCGATCTTTTCCCATCAGCAGACAGACATTTCTACTTTCATGAAACCAGTAATAGTTCCAGACTTCTTTTGGAAACATCGCTTCCCATTCTTTCTTATTCACCTGAAACAGTTCCTCAAGCATCACGGCCAGTTTATCCTGATAGAGCAACAGCACTGTTCCGCTGAAAGATTCCAGCTCTACAAGACCGTCTTCCCAGTATTTTTTCCTGTTTTTCATCAGTTCTTTCTGCCGTACTCTCTCTCCGTCAATCTTCCCGCAAACCGTTCTGAGGCATTCCACAAATTCCTGCTGCTGAATCGGTTTCATAATATAATTCACGACACCAAGCTGAATAGCGTTCTTCATATAAGTGAAGTCATCGTATCCACTGATCACAATAAACTTTGTCACACTTTCTTCATCCAGTAACCGTACCTGCTCAATAAATTCCAAACCGCTCATTCCCGGCATATTTACATCCACATAAAAAATATCGGGTTTCTGCTCCTGATACAGCTCCAACGCCTCTGCCCCATTCGCTGCACATCCGGCAATCTCCACCACAAATCCACTCTGCAGAATTCTCTGCTCGATACTTTTTACAATATACGCTTCGTCATCTGCAATGCATATTTTATACATCTTCTCCTCCTTCTGGCAATACTATCTGAATCTTCGTTCCGGCACCCTCCCTTGCCGAAATGTTAAAGTGCATCCGCTCCCCATATTCCAGATACAGCCTCTGGAATACGTTCAAAACTCCAATATGTGCAGAAGATTCTGATTTCTGAACCGGATTTTCCCGAATTCGATCTATATCCATCTTAAGCGCTTTCATCCGTTCTCCGGAAATTCCAACCCCATTATCCATAATCATAACTCCGATTCCCTCTTCCAGATTCTCAATCATAACTGTAATACAGGAATCCTGATACTGCTTTACAAGTCCATGACGGATTGAGTTTTCAACAAGCGGCTGAAGAACTGATTTTAAGATCTTTTTTTTGACTACCCCTGCTTCCACTTCATAATATACGGACAGATTTCTGACTTTACATTTCATGATCAGCAGATATTGTTTGATATAGTCCAGCTCTTCCTGTACCTGCACCCATTTATCCCGTTTCAGATTATATCGGAAAATCTGCCCCAACGTCTCACAGACTCTGACTGCCTGCTCTCTTTCTCCGCTCAGAATCAGTCCATTAATTAGTTCCAGAGTATTATACAAAAAATGAGGGTTGATCTGTTGAAGAAGCATCTGATATTCAGTTTCCTTCTGCAGCAGACTGATTGTCTTGTTTTTTTCTATCAGCAGACCGATGGAAGCGGACATTTCATTGAAGCCATTCATCAATTCGCCCAATTCATTCTGATAAGAATGTTCCACCTGTATTCCCATATGATTATTGCGAATTTCCGTCATTGCATCACGACAGCGCAGAATCGGAATCATCAGATACCTAGAAAACACAACCGCAAGGGCCCAAAACAGTACCACCGCCATCATAACAACAAACAGATATATCGTCCAGACAGAGTCCTGATTCACAACCAGACTCTCTTTATCCAAATAAACTACAATCTTCCACTTCGTATCGAAGACAGACAGTTCTTTTTCTTCAGTCTGCAGATCACGGTTTTCCAATAAGTATTCCGGCAGTGTCCCCGTGATCCGTTTTCCTTCCTCATCGTACAGCTCTGCATAGCTTCCTTCAAAATTTGTATCCAGATATTTTCTGACTGTTTCCTCCGGGATATGTGTCACAAGAATCCCTTCCTGATCCAGCGTAGAATTATTGCGAATCTGGTAATACAAATTGACGGACCAGTTTTCCTTTTCCTTATAAATACCTGTACCTGTTCCGATTTCAACATATTTTCCTTTTTCCTCCAGCTCCGGATACCATTCCTTCTCCGTCAAATCGATGCTGTAATCCAGATAATACGTGCTGTGACTTTTGATTCTGTTTTCGTTATCCAGCCAGACAACAAACTCCGCCCCATCATAATAGCTTTCCAGCCCCGACAAAAAATCCATTACATTATCCTGAATTTTCTGCATTTCATAATAGGTTTTGTGCCTTGCAAACAGCGTCTGCAGCCAGTTGCTGTAGCATGTTGTAATTGCCACATCCTTCATCTGCTGAAAATAGGTTTCCAACGCGTTTTTCCGCTGTTCATTCATACTGCTCAGACTCCGTTCTACCGTTTGCGCAGTATTCCGTTCTATAATAATACAGGACGTTACTGTCGCAAGCACGACTGCAATAAAGAAAAACAGAAGAACAATTCCAATAATTGTTTTTCGCAATCCTAATTTTCCAAATGAAGCCTTTCCAAACGAAAATAATCCTTTCACACTTCTTTTGAATACCTTCATGTTTCCCTCCTCCACATCTTGTTCCTCCGAAAGCAGATTTACGTAAATCAAAATAGCAGTTTTGGCATTTACGATATATTCTTCATAAACAATCCAAACTGCTATGATTATTTTTGACCGCTCATCTTGACAGAGTACACGATCAGTTTCCAAGATATTTTTCATCACTTGCAGGCGGACAGCCTTCCTCCTCCGGGAGCACAGGCTCGATCAACCGCCGGATCTTTTCTGTTTTGCCGTATCCCACAAGGTTCGCCAGAAGAGCCCCGGGTGTCTTTTCCCCTCTGTGCCAGTCCATCAGAAGGTCCAGCAGTTCCGTTCCGTCCTCTGCAGTCACATCCTTAGGAGCTGCTTCCGCAATACAGTGCTCCAGTGACGGCACCAGATAGAAACGGAACTGATCCCGTGCCGCCTCAGCCCCGATTTTCTCCATCACCCGCATAGCATAGTGCCAGGCGTCCGGGAAGAGAACACAGGCATCCGCCGTACCGGAAACAATCATAAGCTTTCCGCCTCTGGCAAAAAACCGGGTCAGATCCGGATCATTCGCGTCCATATACCCGGAAAGTGCAGTATGTACCGCTTCAAAATCACGGTCAAAATCAAACTGATAAGGATCGAATTTTTCTCCCAGTGCCCAGTAAAACGGATAGTCGTAAGGCGGTGTCCCGGCTGCACACACATTGTCCGGAATGTCCTTTGTGACGACGCTTCCCGCACCGATGACCGCATTGTTTCCGATCTTCACTCCAGGAAGAATGTCGCAGTTTCCGCCAATCCAGACATTATCCCCGATCGTCACCGCAATGCCATACTCATATCCGGAATTACGACTGTCCGGATGCAGCGGATGGCCCGCCGTATAAATCGAAACGTGCGGTCCAAACATGACATTTTTTCCGATCGTGATCTTCCCGACATCAAGCATCACACAACCGGTATTTGCATAAAAATTTTCTCCGAGTTCAATATGGCTGCCATATTCACAGTGAAACGGCGGCTCAAAATATACATTTTCTCCGTGCTGCAGACCGATTTCATCCAGACATGCCCGTCCCTTTTCCGGCTCAAATGGCATCACCGTGTTGTACTCCCGGATTGCTTTTTTTACCTTAAATCTGTTCCGCTATCACGCTGTCATCTGCAAAATATGGCAGCTCATGATCTCTGCGGTATCTGTTATCCATTTCCATTTTTTCACATCCTCCTGATTTTTTCTATCACCATGCACATCCGCTGTCGTGCGTTTGCTATGATTCTATTTACAGCTCCAGCACATCCCGTGCCATCGCCATCCGCTCCTGAAACTGCGAATAAAAATCTCCGGCCTCATACGGCTTTAAAAAGAACAGCTTCAGCACGAACAGATTCACATTTTTCACCTGCTCTTCCGGCATCTGCGGCAGCATTTTTTCGACTGTCTCCAGAAAGCTGTGCCACTTACGGATATAAGCCTCATATTGCTCCAGCTGCGGAGTATCGACCCATTTCCCGACCTTTACCTTCGTCTTATTCGGCATCGGACATTCATGCACCTGCAGAAAATAGCGAAAATATCCCGCCTCCCGGACGCCTGATACTGCTTCCGTCGAATCCTCGTAGTAGCGTCCCAGCGGGAACAGCCTGCAGATCCCCGGGCGATATGCATGAATGCTGCACCGACCCTCCTTATCCAAAAAACCACAGGCGGAAGTCGTCGGATTCATCCGCAGATTCGGAAGGATCATCCCATCCACAACATGCAGCTCCAGCTTTTCCTGCAGCAGCTCATTCGCCGTCACCCCCAGATTCACCGTCAGGCGCCACAGATCATATGGATCGAGAATAATCGATTCTCCCATTCCGTGGCAGCATGCAGAGCACCCCTTACAGTCACCGCAGCCAGCCCGCACCATATCATTTTTATCATACAGCCTTCCATCGGAAATTTCCTCCAGGCTTACATTTCGTTTCATTTGTCTTTTCCTTTCTCAGCTGCCCATAGTGTCTCTATTATAGCGGAAATTTGGGCAATGCTCAATAACTTCCGGCAACCCGGCCACATATTCCGCAGGATTACATACTATCATTATACTTTATTTCCTTTTCCATTTAAAGGATTTTAGCGCACCAAAAAATGCCGCCTTCCGGCATTTCTGCCGGAAAGCGACATTTTCATTTATGAAAGGGAGGGAATATTATATTTTTCGGATCGCCGATCAGTTTGTCTCCTGCTGGCTGTCCTGGTAATCAGAAAGCTTACCAAGCGTGATGGTCACCTTCTGCTCTTCATACTCAGAGCCGTTCTGACGCTGGATCGTGACCGGAACCTCTTCGCCTGCTGCATAGTAAGCAAGCTGTGTCTTCAGATCCTGCATGCTGGTCACGCTGCTGCCATCAAACTTCGTGATGATATCACCCTTCTGAAGTCCTGCATCTGCTGCCGGGCTGCCATCCTGTACCTCTGTCAGGTAAATACCTTCCGGAATACCATACAGGGAAGACATCTCACCGGATACACCCTGTCCTGCAATACCGACGTAAGCACTGTCAGCCTCGTCTACCTTATCGGTTCTGGTCTTTTTGTTCATCAGATCCTCAAGGATGGACTTTGCATTCGAAATCGGGATCGCGTAGCCCATACCTTCAACGCCGTTGGCTGCTGCCTTCGCGGAGTTGATGCCGATGACTCTGCCCTGCATATCCAGAAGCGCTCCACCGCTGTTGCCCGGGTTGATCGCTGCATCGGTCTGAATCAGATCCGCCTGATATCCATCGATATCAATCGTACGGTTCAGCGCGCTGACGATACCGGTCGTTACGGACTGGCCATATCCAAGTGCATTACCGATTGCTACGACCTGCTGACCGACTACCAGTTTATCAGAATCACCGATCTCTGCAACCTTGATGGCATCCATCGTATCACTGGAAATATCATCCAGCTTTACTGCTACGACGGCCAGGTCATTGGAAGCATCCGTACCCTTTACGACTGCCTCGCAGACGGATTCATCCGCAAAACCAACGGACAGCTCCGTCGAATTTTCTACGACGTGGTTGTTCGTGCAGATCAGAAGCTCGCTGTCATTCTTACCGATGATGATACCGGAGCCACAGCTTGTACTCTCCTGCTCATAGGTCGGAGCACCATAGCCGTAAACACTGTACAGGTTCTGTACCTCCTGCACGGATTTGTTTGTAATTGATACGACCGACGGCATTGCCGCTGCCGCTACATCACTGACACCGGTAATTGTCCCGGTCGCTTCTGCCGTATCACTGCTGTCTGAATCAGAATCTGAATCCACATCAGATGTTGCAAGCAGCTGCACCTTTTCTGTTCCGGCACCGCCTGCCAGCGCGGTATCGTTATCCGCAAACCCCATAAGCCCTGTCACTGCGCCTGCCGTCAAAACGCCTGCGCACAATAATGAAATCACTGTCTGTTTTCTCATATATAAGACCTCCTTCGATCTAATCCATGAAGCTTCCGGGGCATCTCTTCTGCTCCCACCGGCTTCATTCCTTTTCTTTTTCTTTATGCCAACAGTATAATGGATCCCTTTGACCGATTTGTGATTAAAATGTGGTCGTTTTGTGGGATATCTGTGTTTATTTTGTGAACCGGCTATTTAACCAGCACCATTCCGAACCAGGTCACGATCCCGGCTCCGTTCATAAATTCAATGCCTGCTTTTCTGGCAAAATCAGCTACCACGACCCCGTATCCTTCAATGCATGGCACCATATGATCCGGATGACGGCACGGTGCATTCGGGTAGGCACAGGTTCCGCAAATTTCACAGGAATCCGCCGACAAAGCCAGCGTCTGTTCAAATTTTGTCTGCAGAATCTTTCGAATCTCCTTTGTGACCGCCTCATGCTCCCCACGTGTCGCCAATGTTTCCTCCAGATTGGCTGTATCAGCCACCTCCGCAATCGTCGTAAATACAAACGCACCCGGATACGCATTGCAGCGTTCCTGGCATTCCGTCACTGTCCCGACCGCCGGCGGGCAGGCCCAGCTCGTCCCGTAACGAGGGCACTCCTCCCGACAGATCTTACGCACATTTTCTGAAAAGGTCAGCTCTTTTGCAGGCAGCCAGGCATACTGGACAATCGGCAGCTCCAGAAGCTGCTGCTCGATCTCCTCTTGCAGCCTAGGATCTATATAAAATTCCTCTGTCACGATCAGTTTCTCCATTTTCTTCCGTAATTATTTCACATCCTGCCGTCTTCTGATTCATGGATGTCCCTTTCCATCCTCTGTCCCGGATATTCAGAGATAGCAGGTACTATTTTTTAGTATAAGAAATTTCCGGACACTTTTCAACCACGCCGCCCGATTTTTTTCTGTTTATCCACAGACTCCCCTTTTTATCCCCACCGGCTGTGTATCTTAAACGCAGATAAGCATTCCCCCGCTTCAAGTGCGCGGAGCACTTAGCGGCAGGTGAGGGGATTGCCTGCCCATAACTGAAAAAAGCTCCCGCAGAAGCACACCGGCATTTTACACCGGCTCTGCTCCTGCGAGAGCTTTTTCTTACTCCTTTTTTCTTCAGCTGTCAATAGCTACCTACATTGCATAGTGACACGCCACGTCATGTCCATCCTCTATCGTCCTAAGTACCGGAATCTGCCGTCTGCACTCCTTCGTACATTTCGGACACCGTGGTGCGAATGGGCACCCCTCCGACATCTGCAGCGGGCTTGGCGGCTCGCCCTGCAAAAGCTGAACCTCCTCATTCTGATCACAATATACATCAAATACAGAGTTCAGCAGCGCCTTTGTATATGGATGCCGACAACTTACCTCGAGATCCTCACTGTCCAGAAGCTCTACGATCCGACCAAGATACATGACTGCGATTCGCTGTGTCACGCTGCGTACCAGCGCCAGATCATGACCGATAAAAATGCATCCCATGTTTTGTTCCCGGACAAGCTCCACAAGAAGCTTTGCGATCTGGTTCTGAATCGAGACATCCAGCGCACCGGTCGCCTCATCACAGATCAGAAGCTCCGGATGGATCGCCAGCGCTCTAGCAATCGCCACGCGCTGCAGCTGTCCGCCGGAAAGCTCGTGTGGGTAACGCACAAGAAAATCACGCGGCAGCCCGACCTTTTCCAGGAGCTGCTCTGCTTCTGCGAAAGCCTGCTGCTTCGATACCTTATCATAATTTCTTCGTGGCTCTGCCAGATATGTCCCGATCTTCATACGCGGTGAAAAGGAACTTAAAGGATCCTGAAAGACCATCTGGATCTTTCTTCGGAATGCTCTCTTTTCTTTTCCTTTGAGTGCTGCGTAGTCCACACCGCTCAGCTCCATTTTTCCGGATGACACCGGCAGTGAGCCCACCAGCATTTTCGCCAGTGTACTTTTCCCGCAGCCGCTCTCACCTACAATGCCAAGAATCTCTCCTTTATGAAGCGCAAAGCTGACATCTGAGACTGCGTGCAGCCGTTGCTTTTTCACCGGAAATTCCTTATTTACATGAGAAACCTCCAATAATATTTCCTCACCCTGCAAACCGTCTGCCTCCCAACTTTGGAACCGCCTCAAGCAGCTCCTTTGTATAAGTCTCTTTCGGATGATAAATGATCTCATCGCGGCTGCCGAACTCTACCAGCCGACTTTTACACATGACTCCGATCTTATCGGAAAGATAAGAGGCCACACCCATGTTGTGCGTGACAAGAATAATCGTCGTCCCGTATTTTCTGCGGAGCTCCTTTAATTCATGTACCACCTGTGCCTGAATCGTCACATCCAGCGCAGAGGTCGGCTCATCCGCCAGCAAAAGCCTCGGCTGTGCCGTCATCCCCATTGCGATTCCGACCCGCTGCTTCATTCCGCCGGAAAGCTCAAACGGATAGGCATCCATGACCCGCTTCGGATCCGTCAGGTGCATCTTCTGCAGCATCCCGATCGCCCGTTCAAAATAGGTCTGCTTCGGCTGCTTTTCATGTACCGCGATCGCCTCCGCATACTGCCTTTTGATTTTTTCTATCGGATCCAGTGCCGCCCCCACATCCTGAAAGATCATCGCGATTTCTCTGCCCCGGATATCCTGCAGCTCCTGCTCCCGCATCTTCACCAGATCACGTCCGTTGAACAAAATACTTCCACCGGTAATCCTTCCGCCTGCCGGCAGCAGCCCGAGGATTGCCCTGATCAGTGTCGTCTTGCCGCTTCCGCTTTCTCCCACAATGCTGACAATCTCCCCTTCCGAGACGGAAAGGGAGACGTCAGACACTGCTGAGGTGCCATTCTGATAGCATATCGTACAGTTTTGAATCTCTAATATGTTCATAGGTTTCTCTTATTCAGCTACTTTCCACTTGCCGGTAATCATGTAATAATCGATTGGGAATACCGTAACATCCTTTACCTTGTCGGTGTTTACCAGCGTAATATTATCATTTGCATACAGGAAGATCGACGGGCAATCCTCTGTCAGGATCTGCTCTGCATCTACGAAGCATTTTACGCGCTCATCATAATCAAATGCTGCATCCAGCCGATCCATAACCTCCTGGAATGCATCACTGTGA
>OLSO01001165.1_pt1 | contig 21488 bp, 24 predicted proteins | sample 1672441 | NCBI WGS metagenome assembly OLSO01 (sample SAMEA3136686, study PRJEB25190) | human gut metagenome | biome: human gut; feature: human-associated habitat; material: faeces | place: Austria | collected 2013 | reverse complement strand
CTATTTGAAATTTACCGGGCAGGGTATCCGCGTTCCCTTAAATTCTTTTGAGGTGCTCCCGGGTGAGCAGACGCTTCCTGTTTTTTTTCAGGAATTTACCCTGGAGGGGTATCGGATTGCGCTCTGCTCTGAAGAAGAAATGGCCGTGTCCCTTAAGTTCCTTACACTGGAGGAACTACTTTTTTAAGCAAAAAAACCACCGAAAAAGACATCCCCTCAACGTCTTCCCGGTGGTTTTTCTCTTATTTGAACCAATAGGGACAGTTAAAAGTCCGAAAACACCGTCCCCCTGGCCCGGGCTTTACTCTGCTGCAGTCACAGAAGTGATGTGCGGGTTTACGCCCTCATACCAGTACAGGAAACCTTCCATGTCGATCTTATCGCCGATCTGAAGAGCCTCTACTGCTTTGTATACGTCAGTATCTTTATCGCAGAGATAGGACTCAACGGTAAAGGTGTAGGTCTCGCCATTGTAGGAAACGTTGAAGTACAGATCGTCTCCCTCGCTTCCGGAACCGTCGTAGTTGTACAGGAACGGAACGTCGTTTCCGTCTGCATCCTGGCCAGCTGCCTCAACGGTCATTCCTTTGAAGGAAACCAGCTCGTTCTGATGGTCGATGAGCTCGTCTTTTCCCAGAAGGTCTGTTACATCCAGCGGTTTTGCGATGTACTCGCCATCCTCAATCTCGAAGGACTCTACATCAGCAACCTCGATCTCACCGGACCACTCTGCTTTGTATCCGGTTACTTTGATCTTGGTTCCCGGAACGAGTTTCTCGTACTCTTCCTCGGAGCAGGGCATATTGTAAATGAAGTAAGCGCCGTCCTTATCCTGGGTATAGATGGTTGCTTTGTCCTCCCACCAGGACTGTTTTGCCTGTACATAAGTCTCGATGACAACCTCAGCGTCAACATCTGCTGCCAGGTACTCTTCGTGGGTCATAACGCCCTCGCCCTTTACATCGGTCTCAACCTCGGTAGCTTCCTCGGTCTCAGTCTCAGCTGCTTCGCTGACTGTCTCTGTTGCTGCCTCTGTGCTCTCCTCAGCCATTGCACAGCCCGGAACAGCCAGAGCCATGGAAAGTGCCATCATTAACACCAGTCTTTTTTTCATAAGTTTCTCCTTTCCGTCCGTTCTCCGGACGTGGAGGCGCCCTTCTCGGGTGTCTCTGTTAATTATTTTAACATACTGTTCAGAGCCAGCTCGATTCCGCTTCGCTTCATCTCGCTATGGCTTCTCGCCAAATAGATTTTTTCTCAAAAGTGCTCGTTCATGCAAGCATGACTCACACTTTAGTTCAAAAATCTACTTGGCTCTGAACAGTTATATTATACAGATTTTTGCTTTGAAATCAATGGTTTTCCCGCTGATATTTTCTTTTTTTCACCAATTCTTTCAGAAGATACAGAAGGATCAGCGCCCAGATCACTCCAAGGGCGCCAAGAAGGGCCACGGAAGTTTTCGGCAGGGGGCCGAGATCCTTTTTCCCGTCGGCTCCTCCTGTGCTGATCTGGTCCAGATGATAGAGAGAGGTCACATCGCTGTAAAGGTTCTCGATATAGGTGTCGTCGATCTCTTTTTTCCTTCGCACCGACTTCGTCACATCCTCGATAAGCTGGCCTGCCGCGTCACGAAGGGAGGCAGAACCGTTGAAGACAGCCGTCACAAAGGTATCTTCTGCATGGGTGAGAAGCAGCTTCGAGGCCGCAATCTTCACATCGTAGAAAGTATTGTTGTCCTCTCCCGCCCTGGAAAGGTAATCCTGATACTCCGCGGAATCCTGTGCTTTCGAGGTGACGGGCACATAGCCTTCGGTCTCCGAGTAGGCGATTTGCACCTCGTTGGTCAGAAGATACTGCGTAAAGAGCCAGGAGGCCAGAACTTCCTGGGGGTCCTGCTTATTGAACACGCAGACCGACGGTCCCTGGGAAATCATTTTCGGATGCTCCGGGTCCACCTGTGGAATCATCATGACCTCCGTGTCAAACTCCTGCACTGCATCGTCGCTGATATCCACCAGCGGCGCGTTGGTTCCCATCCAGGTAGAACCCGCCGTGGAATCAATGGCGAAAATGCACTGGCCCGCATTGAGGAAGTTGGCCGGATAACCGGAGATCTTGAAGGTGGAAAAAGCTCCCGTCTTCGTGTGCTCTGCGATATTCAAAAGGAAATCCTTCGTCGTGTTGTTGAAAAGACCGATCTCCCCCTCCGCCGTGGAATAGGCTGCATCTTTCTCGGCCAGATATTCGATCATCATATTGTCGGTAGACTTATAGATGAAAGGAATCATGACGTCCTGACCATTCACCGCATAGGTTCCGTCGCTGTTTTTCTTCGTGGCCGCCTCGGAAACCTCCCAGATAAAGTCCCAGGTCAATGTCTCCGGCAGGGTGTAGCCCAGTTTTTCCACATAGGTCTTATTCACATAGCAGGCCTCGGTGGAACGCATGAAGGGCAGAGCATAATAATGGCCCTCGATGCTGCACTCGGAAAGGAACTGCGGAATGATCTCCTCCTCCGTCGGAGAGTCGAAAGCCAGACCGCTTCCGCCAAGGCCGTAAGTCTCATCCGTCAGAAGCTCATCCAGCGGCACCGCCGTATCCTTGCCCGTGAGGTAAGTTGCGATGTGGTCCGGGTAGGTGATGCAGACATTCGGTGTCGTGTCCGTGGCGATGTTGGTGATGACGTCGTTATAAATTTTTCCGTAATCCGTATACAGCTTCAAATTCACCGTGATGTTTGGGTAAAGGGCCTCAAAATCGGAAATTGCCTTCTTATAGATATCGGTCTGGGTCTTGTTCGTATCGTTTTTCGCCCAGAAGGTAATCTCATAATTTTTTGAAGTATCAAAGGTATCCGGAAGCTCGAAGCTCTTCTCTTCCTTCGCCCCGTGGCAGCCCGTAAGGGAAAGCACACCTGCTGTGAGAAGGCCTGCCGCCAGATATTTTTTCCATCTGCTTTTCATCCTTTTGTCCCTCCTCTTGATACTCCTTCCATGATCCGGCTCCGGAAAACCAGAAACAGAACGATAAGGGGCAGGGAAATGACCACCACCGCCGCCATCATGGCAGGAATATTTTCCCGGCCGAAGCCGTTTTCCCTGATCTCCTGGATTCCGTTGGAAACGAGATACAGGTTGGGATCGTCGGTGATGAGGCGGGGCCACACATAGGAGTTCCAGCACTCGATAACCTTTAAAATCACAATCGTCACCATGGTGGGCTTGCAGATCGGAATCATGACCTTACAGAGAAATTTCAGGTCCGAGGTTCCGTCCACCTTCGCCGCCCGGTAAAGCTCGTCGGGCACCTGCTCGAAATTTTCCTTCAAAAGATAAATGTAGAAAACTGAAGTCACCGAGGGGAGAATCAGTCCCGTGAAGGTGTTCCGGAGGTTCAGGTTCGTGATCGTCACAAAGTTTGTGATGACCACCAGCTCCGCCGGAATCATCATCAGAGAGAGAAAAAGCGTGAAGACCAGATTTTTTCCCGGGAAACTCAGTCTTGCAAAGGCGTAGGCCGCCAGTGTGATGACCACCATCATGATGGCCGTCGTGATCACCGTGAAAATCAGTGTGTTCAGAAGATATTTTGCCAGAGGAACGGCCGTGAAGGCATCCTTATAGTTTTCAAGAGTCGGCGACGCGGTGAAAAACGCCGGGATATGCTCCGCGTTATAAGCGCCGTAGCTTTTTACAGAAGTCAAAAGCATCCAGTAAAAAGGAAACAGGACGATGAGCGCCCAGATCGTCAGAAAAAGATAGGTTACTCCTTTTCCGAGGATCCGGCGTCTTTTTTCCGACTGCTCTATTTTTTCATAATCCATTTTTCTGTCCTCATTTGGTATAGTGAACGTGTTTCCGGCTGACCAGCAGGTTGATGCAGGTGATGGTCAGGACGATGACAAACAGGATGATTGCCGCCGCGGAGGCATAGGACGGATAGCCGCCGCTGTCTCCGTAAAGCATGTCGTAAACATAACCGACGATCGTATTCATGCCCGCCGCATTGAGGTTCGTTCCAAAGAGCGCCACAGCATCGCTGTAGGCCTTGAAGGCTCCGATGAAGCCGGTGATCACAAGGTAAAACACAGTCGGCGAGATCATCGGCAGCGTGATTTTATAGAAAATCCGTAACTTCGAGGTTCCGTCCACCCGGGCCGCATTGTAATAGGTCTGGTTCACAGAAGCCAGAGCGCTCGTGAGAATCAGAATCTTGAAGGGCATAACCACCCAGACCGTGTACACACAGAGCACCAGCATCTTGGCCCAGTAGGGGCCGTCGATGAAATCCACCGATTCGCCGCCAAACCAGTTCAGCACCAGATTGATGAGTCCGTCGGTGTAGGCTGTTTTTTTGAAAAGGATCATAAACACCAGACCGATAGCCAGCGTGTTTGTCACATAAGGCAGAAAATATACCGTCTGGTAGAGCTTCCTAAGCGGCTTGACCGAGCTTAGGGCTACCGAAATCAGGAGGGCCAGAAGCGTCGATACCGGCACGGTGATGGCCACCAGAAGCAGGGTATTTTTCAGAGCCTGGAGAAAATATGGATCATGGAGCACATAGGAATAGTTGTAGATTCCCGTGCCATAGTAAGTCTGGGAAGCGGAGTTATAGCCCTCCTCGAAGGAATAGACAAACACGTCTATGAGGGGATAGACCAGAAAAGCTCCCAGAAAAAGCAGCGCCGGCAAGAGATAGAGCCAGCCTTTGAAATCTTTCTTTTCCATGGTTTCGCCTCCCGTCAGATCCGGATCCGCTCTTCGCTGCTGCCGTCAAACACAAAGAGTTTTGATGGCTTCACCGCAAAGCGGACGATTTCGGATGAGGTATCTACCTTCGTCTCCGCGCTGATGATCGAGCGGATGTTGGGATTTAAGGAAGCCTCGTGGTTCGAAACGATGGAAATGTCTCTTCCCATGACTTCCACGCCGCCAAGCTGGCAAATCAGCGGGCCGTCCTCTTTTAAAAGAAAGCCCTCGGGGCGGATTCCCACGAAAACGTCCCGATCCTTCTGACCGGGTGCGTCAAGAATGGCAGCGTCTCCGATACAGACCTTTCCGTTTTTGATTTTCCCCTGAAATACGTTGATCGGCGGAGTTCCAAGGAATTTCGCCACAAAAAGATTTACCGGATCGTCGTAGACCTCCTGGGGCTTTCCGGTCTGCTGAACGACGCCGGCTTTCATCACCACAATGCGGTCGGAAATGCTCATGGCCTCCTCCTGGTCATGGGTGACAAAGACCGTCGTAATCTTCGTGGCCCGCTGGATCTTCCGAATCTCCTCCCGGGTCTGAAGCCGTAGTCTCGCATCCAGATTGGAAAGGGGCTCGTCCAGAAGAAGTACATGTGGAAGTTTCACCAGCGCCCGGGCGATGGCCACACGCTGCTGCTGACCGCCGGAGAGCTCGCCGGGTTTTCGCTCCATGAGTTCCTGAATCTGCACGAGAGCCGCCGCGTCCATGGCCCTTTTTTCCATCTCCGCCCTGGAAAGCTTGTCCTTCCCTTTCAGGTTCTGCAGCGGGAAGATGATGTTCTGCCGAACCGTGAGATGCGGATAGAGCGCATAGTTCTGAAACACCATGCCCACTCCGCGTTTTTCCGGCGGCAGCGCCGTCACGTCCTTATCCCCGAAAAAGATCTTGCCGCTGGTCGGCTTTTCCAGGCCGCAGATCATGTTCAGCGTCGTACTTTTTCCACAGCCCGAGGGGCCCAGAAGGCCGATGAGTTCCCCGTCGGGGATCTCGAAATTAAAATCCTTCACCGCTGTCACCCGGCTGCTGTTTCTTCCCCTGCCGGGAAAGCTTTTGGTCAAGTCCTCCAACTGAATTTTCATATGCTTTTTCCCTCTTATCTTTCCGCTTATCTGTTCCGGCCCGTATCCGGGTTCTCCAGAGATAGCTTTTCATTCAGTTTTTTATAAATATGCTCCGCCATCCAGGGCTCGCTGCAGGCTTTCAGCGCCTCATCCAGCGCAAACCAGCGCACGCCGCTGTTCTCGTCGGGCTTGATGTGGAGCGTATCTGCCTCGTCGGCCTCCAGTAAATAGGTGACGTTGGCATGAAGATGTGAGGAAACGTACTCTCCTCTCTTCACATGGCCGTCCACCGTGAGCATTTCCAGGGAAAAAATCCCCTCGGAAACCGGCTTTAAATTCGTGATGCCTGTCTCCTCCCGTGCTTCCTTCAAAGCCACATGGAGAAGGTCTTGATCTCCGTCCGCATGGCCGCCGGTCCAGGCCCAGGAATGGTAGATGTTGTGGTAGATCATCAGCACCTTGTCATGGGCCTGATTCACCAGCCAGGCGGAGGCGGTGAAATGTGCCACCCGGTTCTTCCTCTCAAAAATGTCCGGCTGAGTGTCCAGAAGAGCCAGCATGACCTCTCTATCTTTTTCTTCCTGCTCGCTGAAGGGCTGGTAGGCAAGAAGATCCTCTTTCAAACTCATTTTCTGCTGTTCCTTTCATGATGATGCAATACGAATTGCTCCGCTTCGCTCTCGCAATTCTCCAACCATTCGGAATCCGCTGATTTACTTCGTAAATTGCTACTTCCTCATGTTTGGGCGGGTCCCAAGTTCAAGAGCCTTCTCCTGCAAGCAGGAACGGCTCTTGAGTTTGGTCCCCTGGCATCATCATTCTAACAGATAATCCATCAAAAACCAACCCACTAACACAAAAATCCGGTTGACTTTTCCACTTTTCCCCCGTATCATCGTTTTAACGCTATACAGCGAATGAAGGAGGGAACTTGTTTGAGACAGATTTCAGGAAACAAACTTCTGGTAAAGGCCTTGAAGGAGGAAGGGGTGGATACCCTCTTCGGTTATCCCGGCGCCTGTACCATTGATATCAGCGACGAACTTTACAAACAGAGCGGGATTGATATCATTCTTCCCCGCCACGAGCAGGCTCTGGTTCACGAGGCTGACGCCTACGCCCGGACCACGGGAAAAGTCGGTGTCTGTCTGGTGACGAGCGGCCCCGGTGCCACCAACCTGGTGACAGGCCTTGCCACCGCCAACTATGACAGCGTGCCTCTCGTATGCTTCACAGGCCAGGTAGCCCGGCACCTCATCGGAAATGACGCTTTCCAGGAGGTCGATATCGTGGGCATCACCCGCAGCATCACCAAATACGGTGTCACCGTACGGAACCGGGAAGACCTGGGCCGCATCATCAAGGAGGCCTTTTACATCGCCCGTACCGGCCGTCCGGGCCCGGTCCTCATCGACCTTCCGAAGGATGTCATGGCAGAACTCGGCAGCGCGGAATACCCGAAGACAGTCAACATCCGCGGTTACAAGCCCAGCACCGGCGTCCATATGGGACAGCTCAAGAAAGCCCTGAAAATGCTCCAGAAAGCCAAAAAACCGCTCTTCCTCGCCGGCGGCGGCGTCAACATCTCCCACGCCAACGAAATCTTTAAGGAAGTCGTGGAAAAGACTCAGGTTCCCGTGGTCACAACCATCATGGGCCGGGGCGCCATCTCCACGGAGCATCCCCTTTTCATCGGAAACATCGGCATGCACGGAGCCTACGCCGCCAACATGGCCATGAACGAGTGCGACCTGCTCTTTTCCATCGGTACCCGCTTTAACGACCGGATCACCGGAAAGCTCCATGCCTTCGCCCCCCACGCGGAGATCATCCATATCGATATCGATACGGCCTCCATTTCCCGGAATATCCATGTGGATGTGCCTATCGTTGCCGACGCGAAGGAAGCCATCACGAAAATGGCCGAATATGTGGAAAAATGCAACACCGGCAAGTGGCTCTCCACCATCGACGCCTGGAAATCCGAGCATCCTCTGACCATGAAAAAACGCCAGCTTATGAGCCCCCTTGATATCATAAATGAGATCAACCGCCAGTACGACGAAGCCATTCTCGTGACGGACGTGGGACAGCATCAGATGCTCGTCTCCCAGTATGCGGCCATCACCGAGAAGAAAAAGCTCATCATGTCCGGCGGCCTTGGAACCATGGGCTACGGCCTGCCCGGAGCCATCGGAGCCAAAATCGGCAATCCGGACACTCCGGTTATCATGGTCTCCGGCGACGGCGGTATGCAGATGAACATCCAGGAGCTGGCCACCGCCGTTCTGGAGGAGCTTCCCATCGTCTGCTGCATTTTCAACAACACTTATCTCGGCATGGTGCGCCAGTGGCAGAAGCTTTTCTACGGAAAACGCTACTCTATGACCAACCTCCGCTCCGGCGCCCTCTCCCGCCGCACCGACGGCCAGGAATATCCGGAATACACGCCGGATTTCATCAAGCTGGCAGAAAGCTACGGAGCCAAGGGTATCCGCGTGACAGAGACCGAAGAGATCGCCGCTGCCTTTGAGGAAGCGAAAAAGAACACCAAAAGACCGACCATTATCGAATTTATCATCGATCCGGAAGAAATGGTCTATCCTATGATCAAGCCCGGCGGAACCCTGGCCGATATGATCATGGACTGCTAAGGAGGTTGAATTATGGAAAAAGAATTACAGAAACGATGGATCTCCCTCTATGTGGAAAACCAGGTGGGCGTCCTCTCGAAGATCTCCGGCCTTTTCTCCGGAAAATCCTATAACCTGGACAGCCTCACCGTGGGTACCACCGAGGACCCAACGGTCTCCCGTATGACCATCGGTACTTTCAGCGATGACGAGACCTTCGAGCAGATCAAAAAACAGCTGAACCGCATGGTGGAGGTCATTCGTGTCCTCGATTTCACGAATGTCTCCGTTCATATGAAGGAAATCCTCTACGTCAAGGTGCTGGACTGCTCCCCCGAAGATAAGACGGAGCTCTTCCAGATTGCCGAGACCTTCAAAGCCCAAGTCATCGACTACGGTAAGGACAGTCTCCTTCTGGAGTTTTTCCAGACTTCAGGAAAAAATGATTCCGTGGTCCGCCTGATGAAAAAAGAATTCCACCACATTGAAGTGGTCCGGGGCGGAAGCGTTGGCATCGAGTCCATCAGCATGACCGACCGGTAAATAAACATAAGAAAAGCGCTGCAAGCCTTTCGGGTAGGAAGCTGCAGCGCTCTTTTTTATGCGTTCTTTTTGCCTTTCACGGCGTTGACTGCCAGACAGATGAGAACGGTCAGAACCATATCCGGCAGGGTGTTTCCCAGTGCAAAATCTATATGCATCAGAATTCGGTACAGCACGAAACCGACAAGCCAGATCACCAGATTGCACCAGTCGAAAGCCCGCTCCTCTTTCTTCTTTTTCAGAAGGAAGAAGTCGGCGATCTGCACGGCGATCATCGGTGCGAAGACGGAACCGATGAGGTAGAGGAAATCTGTGATGTCATCCATCGGATAAACGATGGCTCCCACCGTACCGATGACCGTCACAGCGACGGCCGCATATTTTCCCTTGAGCTTCGCCACGATGGACTCTCCGGAAATTCCGGCGGAATAAGCGTCCAGGAAGGTGGTTGTAACGGTGGAAAAGACCACGATTAGAAGGCCTGCGATGCCAAGTCCGGCTTTCATGAGGATCTGGGCGATGTCATTTTCCCCGGTGAAAATGGAAGCTCCCATACCGATGACGTACATGAAGCAGCTCACAATGCCGTAAACCACAGCGCTGACGGCTGTCGCTTTCACCGGCTCCTTCGCTTCCCTCGTGTAATCGCTGATGAGAGGCAGCCAGGAAAGGGGCATGGCCACAGCCAACTCCACAGCCGCACCGAAGGTCAGAGAATCGTCAGCGGTGTCTGCCATGGGATTGCCACTGAAGAAAATGATCTTGCTCAAAATCAGCGTCAGGATGAAAAGGGCCGCCATGGCGATGGTGTTGACCTTGCCAAGATTCGTGATGCCGATGAGAATCCAGACGATGATCAGCGCGCCGATGACCAGGCACCATACCCAGTGGCCGGTGGAAAAAATGCCGTTGGCTGCCAGAGCGCCGTCATAGATCATGATGGCCGTCCAGCCCACCAGCTGAAGCACATTTAAGATGGCAAAAAGCTGGCCGCCGTGGATACCGAAGCTGCCTTTCACGGTCTCCATGGCGCTTTTTCCCAGTTTTCCACCGATGACACCGGAGAGAAAGAGCATGATGCAGCCGATGACATGGCCGATCAAAATCGCTGCCAGGCCTTTTCCAAAGCCTAAGGATGAAAAATAAGTACCCGTCAGGATCTCAGCTATGGAGACGCCGGCTCCGAACCAGATCAGGCCGTTTTCAAAGAGAGAGGTTTTCTTTTCCATGGCTTAAACCTCCGCTTCTTTCGTGTAGGCGTTGTCGATGGCGAAGCCGTGATCCATGGGGCCGCTGCCTTTTCCAAGATCGAGCATGGCTGCCAGGGCTCCGGAGATATAGTCCTTGGCCCGCTCTACGGATTCCTCCAGCGAAAAACCTTTTGCCAGGTTGGAGGCAATGGCGGAGGAAAGGGTGCAGCCGGTGCCGTGGGTGTTGGGATTGCTGATTCGTTTTCCGTTAAACCAGCGGTAGGTTCCATCCGCATAGAGAAGGTCGTTGGCATCGTTGAGCTGATGCCCTCCCTTGCAGAGAACTGCACAGTGATATTCCTCGGAGATGCGTTTTGCCGCCTCAATCATATCCTCTGTGGTCTTCACTTCCATCCCTGTGAGGACTTCGGTTTCTGGAATGTTCGGTGTCAGGACGCAGGCCAGAGGAAAAAGCTCCTTTTTCAGGGTCTCCACTGCCTCCTCGCTGATGAGTCTCGCGCCGCTGGTGGCCACCATGACGGGATCCACCACGATATTTTTCGCCTCGTACTGGCGGAGCTTTGCCGCGATCGTGCGGATAAGACCGCTCTCAGAAACCATGCCGATCTTCACCGCGTCAGGATAGATATCGGTGAAAATCGCGTCCAGTTCCTGGCCTAAAAATTCCGGGGTTGCGTTTAAAATAGAAGTTACGCCGGTTGTGTTCTGTGCAGTCAGAGCCGTGATGGCGCTCATGGCATATACGCCGTTTGCCATCATCGTCTTGATATCTGCCTGGATGCCGGCGCCTCCGCTGGAATCGCTTCCGGCGATCGTTACTGCTGTTCTCATTTTGATTTCTCCTTTTCAGTAAACGTTTTATTGAGCGGTCCGAAGTGGTGCCCCCGACGGGCCGCTGGATGAACGGGATTTACTCCCTGACCATCTCTTTTGTTGCAGTTTTCAGTTCTTCTGAAGCTTTCTTAATGTCTTTCTGGCCGTAAATCGCGCTGATCACGGCGATGCCGCAGATCCCGCTGCTGGAAAGCTCCTTCACATTGTCTTTCGTGATGCCGCCGATGGCAATGACCGGAATGGAAACGGCCTCGCAGATGGCTTTCAGCGTCTCAAAGGGCACTTCCACGGCGTCATCCTTGGAACTCGTCGGGAAAACGGCTCCCACACCGAGGTAATCGGCCCCGTGTCTCTCTGCGAGAACAGCCTGCTCCACAGTCTGGGCGGAAACGCCGATGATCTTGTCCGGTCCTAATTTTGCCCGCACATCCCCGGCTTCCATATCGCTCTGGCCCACATGAACGCCATCCGCATCCATCTCTATGGCAATCTCCACATTATCGTTGATGACAAAAGGAACGTGATACTCTCTGCAGAGTTCCTTCAGATCTTTGGCTTCCTCCAGAAAATGCTCCTCGTCCAGTTTTTTCTCCCGGAGCTGAACAAAGGTCACGCCGCCCTCCAGACTCTCTTTTACCACCTCATGCAGGGTGCGGCCCTCCAGCCAATGCCGGTCTGTCACCGCATAGAGTAGAAGATTTTCCTTATCGCACTTCATATTTGGCTCCCTTCTCCAGGATCTCGCCGGTCATGTTGTAGATGGCGTCGATGATCCGGTTGCGGTAGGTGGAGTTTCCGTCGCCCTCAACCATGCGGCTCCAGCCGATCTCTCCGGCCAGGCCCATCATGCAGACGGCGGCTGCGGCAGCTTCCAGCTGGTTATCCGGGTTGGCAGCCACGAAAGCCGTCATCATGCCGGAAAGCTGGCAGCCGGTTCCGGTGATCTGTCCCATCTCCGGGCGGCCGTTGCGGATCACATAGCATTTTTCCCCGTCGCTTACCAGATCAATGGCTCCGGTGACGGCCACGATGGAACCGCTCTCTTTTGCAAAATTCTTCACGAAACGGATGGAATCATCCAGAGTCTCGTCGGTGACTTTATCTGCCACGTCAGCATCCACGCCCTTGGTGGTGCCGCTTCCCAGAGCCAGGGTCTTAATCTCGGAAATATTTCCGCGGATTACGGTCAGCTTCAGTTCCTTCATCAGCTTCACTGCCGTATTGGTACGAAGAGCGGAAGCACCCGCTCCCACCGGATCCAGAAGAACGGGATGACCCAGTTCATTGGATTTCTTTCCTGCCTTCAACATGGCTTCGATACTGGTCTTATGCAGGGTTCCGATGTTGATATTCAGGGCGCTGCAGATGGCAGTGATATCCACCACATCCTCCGGCTCGTCGGACATGATTGGGCTGCCGCCGCAAGCCAGGAGTACATTGGCCACGTCGTTAACGGTGACATAGTTGGTGATGTTATGTACCAGAGGTACGTTCTTTCTTACATTTTCACAACAGGTTTTCAGCATGTTTTTTGCTCCTCCTTAAAGAAAGTATTCCGGCCCTTCTTCCGCAGTTGCCGGCATTTTCTGACAGCCTGAACAAAAAGAAAAAGCGGATATGCCTGACATAGACATATCCGCTTCATGATTTTTTCCATCACAGAGCGAGATACGCTACGCGAATCTCGCTCTGATTAGCAGTCGTCAAATGCACTTGCACAAGTGCGTGCATCTTCCTCGTTGCCATCACAAAAAGAACTCTGCGTTTATCCCTACGTTGGCATTATCCAAATCAGGTTATAGGTCAAGACGATACAGTCTACTCTCAGCCTGCTTTCCGCAAGCTCCCCTTGTCGTTCTGTATTATACGCCTCTGATCTGAAAAATGCAACCGGGAAACAAAAACTCTTACCAGAGTGCTCTCAGAGCCTCCTCCTCTTTGCCCGCAGTCTTTATTCCAAGAATTTCCTTGCTGCTTCTATTTTTAACCGTCTGAATGTTGCCAGGTCTCTCTCTATTGGTGTATAGTTAAAATACTATTTTAAGAATCGGGGAATGACTATGAAGTATGCGTTTACAAATGGAAAAATCCTGGACGGTTCCAGGGATATGCAGGTGCAGACCGGCCGCTGCATCCTGGTGAAAAATGGAAAAATCCACGATATCGTGTCTGACACGACCGATCTTTCCGGCTACACAAAAATTGATCTGAAAGGCCACTACATCCTTCCCGGCCTCATCAATATGCACGTCCACCTCGCCGGAAGCGGAAAGCCGCAAAAAAAGCAGAGAGACAACGAAAAACTGGTAAATACCATCATGAGCACCTCACTCACCAGAGCCATTGCTTACCGGATGGTTACCGACTTTGCAAAGGACGAGCTTTTAAGCGGTGTCACAACCATTCGTACCGTAGGCGGTCTGGGGGATTTTGATACCCGCCTTCGCGATGAAATCAAAGCCGGAACCAAAATCGGCCCCCGCATCCTCGCCTCCAATCAGGGACTCTCTGTGCCCGGCGGCCATATGGCCGGTTCCGTGGCAGTGGCCGCATCATCCATTCCAGATGCCCTCAGCCACTTGAAAAAATCTGAGCAGCAAAAAGTGGATCTTATCAAGCTTATGATCACCGGAGAGGTCCTGGACGCCAAAGAAAAAGGCGTGCCCGGAGAACTCAAAATGCCGCCGGAAATGGTCCGGGCTGTCTGCGAAAAAGCCCACGCCGACGGCTATCTCGTGGCCGCCCATGTGGAATCTCCGGAAGGTGTCCGCGTCGCCCTGGAAAATGGCGTGGACTCCATCGAACACGGGGCCAAACTTACCGACGAGATGGTAAAGCTCTTCAAAGAGCGGGGTGCTTTCCTCTGTACTACGATCTCACCGGCCCTGCCCTATGCCCTATTCGACCGCTCCATCACCAACGCCACCAAACGGAGCGCCGAACTGACCGATATCGATTCCATCACCGGTTCCATTGAAAAAGGCAAAGCTGCAGACCTGATCGTCACGGCCCAGAATCCGCTGAAGGATCTGAAAGCCCTCCGAAACCTGGAGATGGTCATCTCCGGAGGCCGCCTCATCGAACAGCCTAAGATCAAAAAGAGGAAACAGGTCGAGGCGGAACTGGACAAATTCCTCTGATCTTTACAGCTCTCGGTTTACAATGGGAGAAATGACAGGCTTCCCTTCTCTGTCCAGCAAGGGTGTCATTCCTCCCGCATTACCGCTTGTATGGAACATATAGTTTACGCCAGTCTCTTTATCCACCCAGATTTCCGTCATTGTTAGGGTACCCTGTGAATAAATTCTCTCAAATCTCTGATCTTTCGCCATTTTCGTTTCCTCCTTTTTAACACTTCATAAATCCGCGACAGCCAATTTTCGCAAACTCCGAAAAGCCCAGCGACTCATAAAACGCCGCTGTTTCCGGGCTCTGGTCTGTCGTCAGCTCGATTTGACGAACGGTCGGATAACGCTTAAGAACTGCCTTAACCAGAGCCGTCCCGACACCTTTTCGCTGTTTTTCAGGAAATACCAGAAGATCCTGAATAAAAACGATCGTAACCCCATCGCCAACGGCTCGAATAATTCCAAGCAGTTCTTCTCTTTCATACGCCGCCAGCACCAATAACGAATTTTGAAAGCCCTGCTTCAATGCCTGCGGATCATCCGTATACGCCGTCCAGCCGACACTCGAATAAAGCTTCAGGATCTCCTTTTCGTTGTATGCGGAATAGTTTTTGATTTCCATTTTTGCCTCCAAGTATTAAATGTTGTTTGATGCACTCATTTTAAGTCTTTTCTCAAAATCGGCGCCTCGCTCAGTTCCACCTCTGTAAAGCTGTGATAAAACTTATCTGCATTGGCATTTGTGGCTCTGATGAGGTAATATTGGTCGATGCCATTTTCTCTGCAGACCTTTTCCATTTCTTTAAATAAACTTTGAGCGATACCTCTGTGCCTGTACTCCGGCAGAACATAAACCCAGTCAATATAAGCCATATGATAGCCATCCTGCATACAGCCATAAAAATGATATTCTATGCGCCCAAGAACTTTAGCGTTTTCCATTGCCAAAACAGAGGTTGTTTTTCTAAAAAAGGAATCCTTAATTCTTTCTCTCAGGCCTTCTTTATCAATCTTATCTACATGCATCTGCTCCGGCTCAACAGCCAGTGCATGTTCCAAATATTCTATGTATTTTTCTATATTACTCTCATCCAGTTTAACAAAAATCATATGCTCACCACCGCCTCATATTCTTATGAAATTTCTCCGTATAAGCTGCCTTCAATTCCTCCGCCGTAATTCCATAACACAGCAAAACATCGTTATAATACATGAGCACATCTGCCAGTTCCTCCACCAGATGACTTCTCTCTGCTCCTTCTTCACAGGCCTTATGATCACCATTCTTTTTTATAACATCGATCACTTCTCCGATTTCTCCAACCATCCAGAGCAATTTATTCTTTCCAATCTCCGGTGAAATGCCTTCCCACTTATCCTTATATTTTTCCTGTAAGGCTTTCTGCATCTCAAGCATTTCCTTAATTCCAAAATCATTCATCGTATCTTCTCCCTCACCTGTTTTTTCTATTTATCAGTCTGTCCTTTTTTAAAACTGTTCTGGCCTCTGGAAAATTCCGTGCAACCTTCTGATAAATGTCAATAAAGCTGATCACACAGGTTTTTGTATACCCGGAAAGACAGGTCGCCATTTTTTCAAATTCAGCAATATGCCATTCCACCGTATGCTCCCTGTCCAACAGAATCGGAGCATATCTCCATCCCACACTGTCGATTCCTGCCAGACTCGACAATTTTTTGAAATCTTCCATTATGATTTTCTTATCCGGCACATGCGGTTCTATCTCTTTCCCGTAAGGTGTGATCGTCACAAACCAATACTGCCCGTAAGGCTTCAGCACATCCATATGAGAAAGCATAGGTCTGGAAGTGTGTCTGATTCATAGGGCCATTTTAGCATCTCTCTTTAAGCCTCGCAAGGATTCTCTGCTAAAAGGATTCAAAATACAGAAACGGATTTTACGGAAATCCCTGTTTCTGGTAATATTTTTCACATATTAGGCGTTGCTAACAAAATACTGTTTGGATTGGGAAGAAGAACGTCTGATCAACCGTTTATCATCCATGGGACTGCCGTGCGGAAGTCAGATCGATATCTGTCAGAATTATACGAAACAGCCTGTGCTGCTTTTTGCAAGAGACACCCTGATCGCCATCGGGCGTGAAGAAAGTAAAAAAATTATTCTTGGAGGTTCTGAACATGATGGATGTACCCTAACGCAACCATACACATATACAAAAACTGCTATGATTACTTTAACACGGATTTTTAAAACCAACAACTACGTTTTCAAAAAACTTTGTCGTCCGCCCCCTGTGAAGGACTGTTTCTTTTTCTTTCACATTTATTCACAGGAGGTTCCATTATGGACGATTATTTAAATCTTTTCCGGGAGATGATCTCCCTTCGCAGTCTTACTGAACACACAGCCAAATCTTACTCAACCTATATCAAAACCTATCTTTTTTATCTCTCCGAGATTCTTCACAAGACTCCGGAGGAGGTTTCCTGGTCTGATCTGCGTGAGTTTGTCCGGTGGCTTCAAAGAGAGAAAAGCCTTTCTGACAGAACAATCAATCACTGTATTTCCCAGCTTCGATTTTTCACTTTGTATGTCCTTCATAAGCCCTGGGATCCCACTCAGCTTCCCATGCGAAAGTTTGATTCCTACCTTCCTTTATATCTTAATTATATTCGAAAAATCAATTGATATCATGTTTTTTGCACTTTTTCGCAACTTTTTCGATTATATTTTTATCTCACAATTTTCTCACCTCAGCATCCCCGGCAAATCCACCTTCTTCTCCGTACCCAAAATCATATTCCGGAGGCCGGGGGCGTGCTGGCGGAGCATGATGAAGGTCATAAGGACTGTCAGGAAGCCGGACTCCGGGCCGTATTCCAGGAAGGCCGGGAGGATGAAGGCGGCGGGGATCAGGACCGCGCCTAAGGGGAGATAGCCGGTGAGTAGCACAGCCGTGAGACCGATCAGGCAGGAAAAGAGGCCGCCCATGGGCCAGATGAGGATCAGGGCAGCTGCGTTGCAGGCCACGCCTTTTCCGCCGTGAAACCAGTGCCAGAAGGGATAGTCGTGGCCCAGGATGCAGCCAAGGCCGGCGTAGGCTGCGGCGAGAGTCCCGAGCTCCGCTCCACAGACATAGCGGCAGAGCAGACAGGCCAGGAGCGTTTTGCCCACATCGCCTGCCAGCACGCGGAAGGCGCAGCCCACGCCGCCCTGCTCTGCCAGATTTGCCATGCCCGGATTGCCTGTACCGATCTCAAAGGCGCTTTTTCCGATTCGTTCCTGCGCCACCAGTTCCGCTGTCAGGAAGCTGCCGCAGAGATAGCCCGTTAATATACAGAAAATTCTTCCCATCTTTGTCTCCTCTTCTTCCGATTTATGCTTATTTCCGCTCTGCTTCATTCATGCAGAACATCTTCTTTCCCTATTATTTTTCCCGGTTAAGCGTTGACAATTCAACTTTTTTCCACTATGATTAACGTTGAAATTTCAACAAAATCAATCTATCAAAGAAAACGACATTCCTTTGACAGATACCAAATATGAAAAATTACAAAGGATTCCCACATTATGCTCGAACGATTCGAAGATCTCACCGCCGGTGTCACCCAGGTTTACAAGAACATTCAGCGGATCAAAAAACAACGGATGAACAGCCTGGGCCTTAAGGGCACTCAGGTCATGTGTATTTATTATCTCTCCATCCACCCGGAGGGAATGACTGCCGCTGACCTTTCCCGTATCACTGTGGAGGACAAGGCCAGCATTTCCCGGATTCTCGCAGAGCTGGAGGAGGAAGGCTACATCACTTATGAAACGGAGCCTGGCCGGAAATATCGGGCTCCCGCCCTTCTCACAGAAAAAGGCCGGGAAACAGCGGTGAAAATTCAGCAGCTGATTCTTCAGGCCACGGAAGCCGGAGGCCAGGGGCTCACTGACGAGGAGCGGGAAATTTTTTACCGAGCACTCTTCCAGATTGCAGACAATCTCTCCGCCCTCCTCACAAACCTGTCCAAGTGACGCCTGATGCGTGTAAAAACCTCATTGTCACTGGCAATACTTCAAAACATGGGCAGCCATATTCACGACTCTTTGCTGCCACACATTACCTTAGTACAGCGTTTTCAAACCAGCCAGACCATTGACTTATCTGCTTCTCTTTGAAACGCTATCCTGGAAAGGATCCATCCATGAACCCATTAAAGAAAATTTACTGCCGCATCTTCCAGACGGCATTTAAGCTGGCTCTTCCTCTCCTTCCCTACCGCAATCCGAAAATTCTGGGAAGCGTGAAGGAGATCCCGGCTCTTCTGGAAAAGAAAAACTGCAATACCGTCCTTCTCATCACCGACGGCGGCATCCGAAAGCTCGGCCTCACAGAGCGCCTCGAAAAGGCTCTGGCCGATGCCGGAATCCCCTGCATCGTCTACGACAGAACTGTTGCCAATCCCACTGCTGCCAACGTTGAGGAGGCCCTGAATCTCTATCTTTCCAACAACTGCCAGGCCATCATCGGTTTCGGCGGCGGTTCCAGCATGGACTGCGCCAAGGCCGTCGGTGCCCGGGCCGCCTGCCCGAAAAAGAGTCTCGCCAAAATGGAAGGAATCCTCAAAGTCCACCATAAGCTGCCCCTTCTCATCGCTGTCCCCACTACCGCAGGCACCGGCAGCGAGACCACTCTGGCTGCCGTCATCACCGACGATAAAAGCCGACACAAATATCCCATCAACGACTTTTTCCTGATTCCGGACTACGCAGTGCTGGACCCGAAGGTGACACTTAGCCTGCCGCCTTTCATCACCGCCACCACCGGAATGGATGCCCTGACCCACGCCGTGGAGGCCTATATCGGCAACTCCACCACCCACGGCACCCGGGAAAATGCCCTCCAGGCCGTGAAACTTATCTTTGAAAATCTCGACACCGCCGTCGAAAAAGGCTTCGATATCAACGCCCGCCGAAACATGCTCCGGGCCTCCTACTATGCAGGCTGTGCCTTCACCAAATCCTATGTGGGCTACGTCCACGCCGTCGCTCATTCTCTCGGCGGAGCTTATAACGTTCCCCACGGCCTTGCCAATGCCGTTCTTCTGCCCTTCGTGCTGGAAGCCTACGGCCCCGTCGTTTACCCGAAACTCCATGCCCTGGCCATCGCCGCCGGTCTCGCTGACAAAAACACCCCTGACGAGGAGGCCGCAAAAACTTTCATTGCTGCCATCCAGGCCATGAAAGAGCGCTACGGCATCGGCGATCACATCCCCGAAATCCGCGAAGAGGATATTCCGAAGCTGGCCCGCTACGCCGACAAGGAAGGAAATCCCCTTTATCCCGTTCCTGTCCTCATGGACAGCAAGGAGCTGGAACAATTCTATTATCTTCTGATGGAAAAGGAGGCCTGACCTATGAATGAACAAGAAATTCATGCAATCGTAAAAAAACAGCGCGCCTATTTTTACACCGGAGCCACTTTAAACGTCGATTTCCGGCTGGCCGCCCTGAAAAAACTGAAAACTGCCATTCAGAAGCGCCAGGACGAGATCCATGCCGCAATCCAGGCAGATCTCGGAAAAAGCGCCTTTGAGAGCTATATGTGCGAGACCGGTCTGACCTTAAGTGAGATCTCCTATATGCTCAAGCACACCCGCTCCTTCGCCCTGGAGAAAAGGGTTCCCACGCCCCTGGCCCAGTTCCACTCAAGAAGCTTTACGAAACCTTCTCCCTACGGCTCTGTCCTGATCATGAGCCCCTGGAACTATCCGTTTCTTCTCACGATCGAGCCTCTGGTGGACGCCATCGCAGCCGGGAACACCGCCGTCTTAAAACCCAGCGCCTACTCTCCCAATACCAGCGCCGTCATCAAAGAGCTCATCGAAGACTGCTTCCCGCTGGAATTTGTCACCGTCATCACCGGCGGTCGGTCAGAAAACACCTGCCTTTTAAAGGAACACTTCGACTATATCTTTTTCACCGGAAGTCAGGCGGTCGGAAAGGATGTCATGCGCCAGGCTGCGGAGCATCTGACGCCGGTCACGCTGGAGCTGGGTGGAAAAAGCCCCTGTCTCGTGGACCGTACCGCCAACCTCAAACTGGCTGCCCGCCGGATCGTCTTCGGCAAATTTTTAAACTGCGGTCAGACCTGCGTGGCTCCGGACTACATCTACTGTGATCCGGCCATCAAGGACCAGCTCGTTGAGGAGATCAAAAAAGAGATCCGCCGGCAGTTTACCGGGGATCCCCTCTCCGTATCCACTTATGGAAAAATCATCAACGAAAAGCATTTTCAGCGAATCCTGAAACTCATGGATCCCGCCAAGACCGTCTGTGGCGGCTCCACCCTGCCGGAAAAGCTGAAAATTGCACCTACAGTCATGGACAACGTAACCTTCTCCGATCCGGTCATGCAGGAGGAAATCTTCGGCCCCGTCCTGCCGGTGCTGACCTGGGATTCCCTGGAGGGCGCTGTCGCCAAAATCAATTCCATGGCTCATCCCCTGGCCCTCTACCTTTTCACCAGTGACAAAAAGACCGCCCGCTTTGTGACCTCCCATTGCGGTTTCGGCGGCGGCTGCATCAACGACACAATCATCCATCTGGCCACCAGCGAAATGGGCTTCGGCGGTTTCGGCGAGAGCGGCATGGGCTCTTACCACGGAAAAGCCGGTTTCCTCACCTTTTCCCACACGAAAAGCATTGTGGACAAAAAGACCTGGCTGGATCTTCCCATGCGCTACCAGCCCTATCGGAAGCTCAACGACAAACTCATTCATATATTTCTCAGATGAAAAAAACACCGCAGCGACAGGTCCCAGACTCTGTAGCCGCGGTGTTCTTTTTACGCCAGTTTTCCCTGACTTTTTTCCATCTCAATCCGATAAACCATCAGGCGAAAGAGATATTCCGGCATGTGCCGGTTGCCAAGCTCCCAGTCCTGTACGGTGCGGTAGGGAATTCCAAAATAATCGGAAAACTTTCTTCTGTTCATTCCGGTGGATTTACGAAGTTCCACCAACTTTTCTGCCAATTCCATAACTTTTCCTCCTCCGCTGTTAACCAAGCGTTTTCTCCCGATTGACCGCCCTTACGGGCTATCTCCCATACAGTCTGTTATCTTTTATTCTGTCAAAACCGCCGTATATACCAGATCATCTTTCTGATACAGCTGCTTCAGCGTCAGTTTTTCGTCGTTGTAATGAATCACCCGCTTCTCACAGTAGATGGAATAGATGCCATCCGCCGTCCATTTTTCCAATGCCGACGCATCGAAGGAATCGGAAATATAAACCGGAATCATCGTAAGAAGTACTTCCGCGCAGCCTTTTTCCGAAGAATAGGCC
>OLSO01001164.1_pt1 | contig 21514 bp, 18 predicted proteins | sample 1672441 | NCBI WGS metagenome assembly OLSO01 (sample SAMEA3136686, study PRJEB25190) | human gut metagenome | biome: human gut; feature: human-associated habitat; material: faeces | place: Austria | collected 2013 | reverse complement strand
CGTTCGGTCGCACAGACGTGAAGTGTTCCGAACTTACGGATAACGGCAGAAATAAACTTTTATACGAAACGGTTAAACTTGCCAAAGACGTTCAGCAAAACCATTTCAGTCCTTGTATGATTATAAATTCCGCCTCGGGCAAGTTAATGGAATTCAGCGCCACGCCTATAACACAGTACGAATCACTTGCGGAAATTAAAGAATTTGACGACATAAGCGTACTTCTTGACACATTTTACAGAACTCGCGATATGCACGAGAGAATGCGTCAAAAAAGTGCCGACCTTGTGAAACTTCTTAACAATAATATAGAACGTGTTTCAAAAAAGCTCGGAATTTTAAATAAAACGCTTGCCGATTCGGAGAATAAAGATAAATATAAAATATACGGTGACTTGCTTATGGCAAATCTTTATAATATGAAAAACGGTCAGTCGAGCGTTGAAGTTATAGATTACTACAAAGAGGATTCGCCTACCGTAAAAATCCCGCTTTCGCCGCAGCTTTCACCGTCACAGAATGCACAGAAGTATTACAAGCGATATAACAAGGCGAAAAATGCCGAAATTGAGGCGGCAAAACAAATTGAAAACGCCAAAAATGACCTTGAATATCTCGAAAGCACACTTGCCGCTATCGAAACATCTGATACGGAATCAGACTTAAACGCAATTCGTGCGGAACTGATTGCCGAAGGCTATTTAAACAGAAAGTTCAATCCGAAAAAGCAAAAACAAAATGCGTCAAAACCTATGCACTTTGTAAGTTCCGACGGTTTTGATATTTATGTGGGCAAGAATAATACCCAAAACGATTACCTTACATTAAAATTTGCAAATTCGTCTGATTTGTGGTTTCATACCAAAAATATTCACGGCTCGCATACAATCATAAAACTCGGACTTGATAAAGACGTTCCGAAAACGACAATCACGGAGGCTGCCGAACTTGCGGCATACTATTCAAAAGGTCGTGATTCGTCACAAGTTCCCGTTGACTTTACGCAGATTAAAAATGTCAAAAAACCAAACGGTGCAAAACCCGGTATGGTGATATATGATTATTACAACACAATATATGTTACACCGAAAGAATTAAAAAATGAGTAGTCAATGAATGACTACTCGTTTTCGTTTATAAACTTTTGTATTTCTTCCATAAATTCTTTGCCGTATTTACGTTTTTTCATTTCGCCGACACCGGAGATATTCAAAAATTCGCTGTCCGTAACAGGACGTTTACGGCACATTTCACGAAGTGTAGAATCTTGAAATATAACATACGCAGGAACACTTGCCATAACGGCACGTCTGTTACGAAGTTTTTTAAGTCTTTCAAACAGTCTGTCTTCTTCAGACGTCAAAACGGTATCCTTCTTATGGGTATAAGAAACTTCCTTAATCAATTTCATCGAAAGTTCTTTACCGTTTAATATTTCCTTTGTTTTCAGTGTAGGCTGTACAGTCCTGTAATTCATTTCGTCAACTTCAAGATAGCCCTCTTGAATTAAATAATCAATAATATATCTTATCCTTTTAAGCGACATATCGCTCATAATTCCGTATGTAGAAATAGTATCAAGGTCAAGTCTTTTTATTTTGTCGAGCTTACTTCCGTAAAGCACCTCCGCCAAAAGCGTCTTACCGCAACTTCTCCCCTTTTTTCGTATTCTGTATACACATGACACTATTTTTTGTGCGTCAACGGTTATATCCGTTGTTTCAAAATTAGTATTGCAGTTTCCGCAGTTGTCACAGTTAAGCGGCGGATTTTCGCCGAAATATTCGAGAATAAATGCTCTGAGGCACTCACTTGTAGTACAATAAAACGTCATCATTTTCAAGCGTTCAAAATCTTTCTCCATAATTTTGATACGCATTTGGTCTGATATTTCCGAGTTTTCATCCGGATTTTCGATAAAATATCTTGCGGTATTGACATCACGGGCACTGTAAAGCATAATACAGTCTGCATCACCGCCGTCACGTCCCGCTCTGCCCGCCTCTTGATAATAGCTTTCAATATTTTTCGGCATATTGTAATGCACAACAAGGTAAACATTCGATTTATCTATACCCATACCGAATGCGTTCGTTGCAACCATTATTTCACATCGGTCGTATATAAAATCGTCTTGATTTTTCTGCCTTTCGTCATCGTCCAGTCCTGCGTGATACCTTGTCGCATCATATCCGTTGTCATTAAGTCTTTCACACACTTCCTCAACCGTTTTTCTTGTCGAGCAATAAACTATCGCACTTTGATTTTTATGCCTGTCCAAAATATCACAAAGTGCCGTAAATTTATCTTTCGGTCTTTGCACTTCAAAATACAGATTTTCTCTGTTAAATCCCGTAACCTTAACATACGGATTGTTTAGTTTCAGAATACGAATTATATCTTCTCTCACATCGTCAGTCGCCGTTGCGGTAAAAGCGGCTATAATCGGTCTGTATGAAAGTTTTTTTATAAATTCTTCTATTTTCAAATATCCCGGTCTGAAATCGTGTCCCCACTGCGATACACAATGTGCTTCATCTATGGTTATCATAGAGATTTTCACTGTTTGTGCTACCCTTATAAATCCCTCAAGTTCAAGTCTTTCGGGTGCAACATATATTATTTTATACATACCCTTATAAATATTGCTTACAACTTTATTTTGCTGTGCCAAAGTCAGCGAACTGTTTATGTATGCGGCGGCAACACCCGACTGAACAAGTGAATTTACTTGGTCAATCATAAGTGATATAAGCGGCGAAATTACAATCGTTATACCTTCCATCATCAGTGCCGGTACTTGGTAACACATTGATTTTCCCGCACCTGTCGGCATTATTCCGAGAATATCGTTTCCTTCTAATATATTATCTATAATCTCAGACTGTCCGTCACGAAACTTCTTGTGTCCGAAATATTTTTTAAGAACTTTTTCCTTTTTCATCAATATACTTCTTTCGTTTACATATGTTACTACTATTTTATCGAAAAAGATAATATATTGCAAGAGATATTTTTAAATAAAAAATAGCAGACAAAACCATAATGATTTTGTCTGCCTTTTGTCACCATCCTATGCTTTACTCCCATATTGCCGAATATGCGCGTTCGCCGTGTTCACTGTCATCAAGACCGACATTTTCACTGTTTTCATCAACACGAAGTTTTGTAAACAATCTTACAATACCCACACAAATCAATGTTCCGACAACCGCAACGGCTATTGTTACCAATATACTAAGCACCTGTGCCACGAACAAGTGATAATCACCGAAAACAAGACCGTCCCATTTAGCTACCGGATTAATCGAAGTTTGTGCAAACAAGCCTGTTGCGATACCGCCCCATATACCGCCGATACCGTGACATCCGAATGCGTCAAGTGCGTCATCATATCCGAATTTCGGTTTTAGTACAGATAATGCAAAGTAACATATCGGGCTGACAAGTGCACCGATAATAAACGACGCCCATATCGGTACGAAACCTGCACCCGGTGTAATTGCCACCAAACCGATAACACCGCCTGTACAAGCTCCGACTACTGTCGGCTTTCCGCCTTTGATTATATCTATAATCATCCATGAAAGCATTGCACAAGCCGCAGAAGTGTTAGTTGTTGTAAATGCGTGAAGTGCAAGACCGTCTGCCGCAAGCGCACTTCCTGCATTAAATCCGAACCAACCGAACCACAAAAGTGATGCACCGAGTACAACAAACGGAATATTATGCGGTACGACACTTCTTTTCTCAATGCCTTTTCTCTTACCGATTAATATTGCAAGCACAAGACCCGAAACACCGGAGCTTATATGTACAACGTTACCACCGGCAAAGTCGATTGAGCCGATTTGAGCAAGAAATCCGCCGCCCCAAACCATATGAGCCATCGGATAATAAACCACAAACTGCCACAAAAATACGAATAAGAATATTGCTTTAAATTTCATTCTTCCCGCAACCGCACCTGTAATAAGCGACGGTGTTATAATGGCAAACATCATCTGAAACAACGCAAAACCCATATTAGGGATATTGTCACTGTAAGGACCTGCCTCCGCTCCGACACCGTTAAACGCAAACCACTTTAAGTTTCCTATAACTCCGCCCAAGTCACCGCTGAATGAAAGCGAATATCCGCAAAGTACCCACAATACCGACGAAAGTCCCATAAATGCTACTGACATCATCATTGTATTGAGCACATTTTTTCTTTGTGCAAGACCGCCATAGAAAAATGCCAATCCCGGTGTCATCAAAAACACATACGTTGCCGCAATTATCATAAATCCTATATCGCCACTGTTTAACATATTTTTATACCCCCTATAATAAAGCCTCTCTGTCTTCTTCACCGGTTCTTACCTTAATAACTCGTGATACCGGAGAAATGAAAATCTTACCGTCACCGATTTCGCCTGTTCTTAAAACCGAAATCGCTGTATTTACAACATCTTCAACCGGTACTGTACATACAACCATTTCAATCTTAATTTTCGGAAGTAAATCAACGTTATACTCAACACCTCTGTACTGATGTTTCTGACCTTTCTGTACACCATATCCAAGAACGTTGGTAACTGTCATACCGTTGATTCCGATTTCATTCAAAGCCGCCTTTAAATCTTCAAGCTTGCTTTGTCTGGTGATAATTTCGACTTTTGTCATTTCTGCCATGACTAAACTCCCCTTTCTTTTAAACAAAAAAGCGTGTCTATCGAAGTTTTCTGATACTTTCGATAAACACGCCTTTGTGCTTAATTAAAATGTATAATATTAAGTTTTCCTAATTGAACTGAAAAAGCGCATTCGTAAGACCATTTTTCAATCTTACGAACACGCCCTTGTGTTCAATCTCTTTAACTTTAATTGCATTATACGCCTATGGATTTAAAATGTCAATAGCTTTTTTTAATTTTGACTAACATTACAAAATAAAAGTTACTTTGCACTTATTTATTTAGAAAATATAAACAAACCTTGACACCACTCAACAAAATCCGTACTATATGTTGACAAACCACTCATTGCGTGGTACAATAATAAAAATGACATAAAGGAGATATAAAACAGTATGTACTGCGTAGGCAATTACAACTCAATAAAAGCAGACAAAGGGTATTCTGTTTCCCCTTTATTTCTATTTTCTTTTTTAAAAACCAACTGACAATGTTATTTATTCATTGTCTTTTTTTTTGGGCTATATAGCTTAATTCACTAACATGGAAGGAGAACAATTATGAAAGCACAGCTTATTTTGGAAAACGGTATGCGTTTTTCGGGAACGGTTTTCGGCGCTGAGAAAAACATCGTCGGAGAAGTAGTTTTCACAACCGGTATGACAGGCTATCAGGAAACTCTTACTGATCCGTCTTTTGCAGGTCAGATTGTCACTATGACTTTCCCTCTTATCGGTAACTACGGAATTAATCTTGAGGATATGGAGGCAAAGCACACTAATCTTAAAGCATTTGTAGTAAGAGAAAAGTGCGATTTTCCGTCTAACTTCAGAAATGAAATGAACCTTGATGATTTTCTTCGTCAACAGGGTGTTGTAGGTATTGAGGGTATCGATACAAGAGCACTTACAAGAGTTATCCGTGAAGCAGGTACAATGAAGGGTGTCATTATGCAGGGCGAGCCAAGTGATGAAGAAGTCAATGTACTTATGAATTCTCTTGACAACAGTCACGTTATTATGGACACAACTGCCGAGCAGGTATATACATTAAATGAAACAGGCAGACCGCACGTTGCTTTCATAGATATGGGTGCAAAACAAGGTATTATCCGCGATTTATTGAAGAGAGGCTGTAAAATTACAGTATTCCCTGCCAACATTCCGGCTTCGGTTATCGAAGAAGCAAATCCGGACCTTGTATTCCTTTCAAACGGACCCGGCGATCCGCTTGACGCTCCGGGTACAGTTGATACTGTTAAGCAATTAATAGGTAAATATCCAATCTGCGGTATCTGTATGGGACATCAGATTATAGGTCTTGCACTTGGCTGCGAAACTAAGAAATTAAAGTTCGGTCACCACGGCGGAAACCACCCTGTAAAAGACCTTACAACAGGCAATGTTTTCATTACAAGTCAAAATCACAACTATATAGTTGCAGATTTGCCGGACACTGTTGAAGAAACATTTGTAAACGTAAATGACGGTACTTGCGAGGGTATCAGACATAAAACTCTACCAATCCAAAGCGTTCAGTTCCACCCTGAAGCATCACCGGGACCGCTTGATACAGGTTGGTTATTTGACAGATTTTTAAAGGGGGTAAACTAATATGCCTTTAGATAAAAGTATAAAGAAAGTTCTTGTTATAGGCTCAGGTCCTATCGTAATCGGACAGGCTGCCGAATTTGACTATTCGGGTACACAGGCTTGTCAGGCAATTAAAGACGAGGGTATTGACGTTGTACTTGTAAACTCAAACCCGGCTACAATTATGACTGACAGAGGTATGGCTACAAACACTTATATTGAGCCGCTTACCGCAGAATATGTAGAAAAGATTATTCAAAAAGAACGTCCGGACTCAATTATCGCCGGTATGGGCGGTCAGACAGGTCTTAACCTTGCCTGTGAACTTTACGACAAGGGTGTTTTTGAAAAGTATAATATGAAGGTTATCGGTACTTCAATTCCGTCTATCAAAGAGGGTGAGGACCGTGATAGCTTTAAGCGTCTTATGGAACGCACAAATCAGCCGATTGCTCCGTCTGAAATCGTTACAGATGTTGAATCTGGTCTTGCATTTGCAAAGAAAATCGGCTACCCTGTCATCGTTCGTCCCGCTTACACACTTGGCGGTACAGGCGGCGGTATTGCTGAAGATCCCGAACAGCTTGAAACAATCCTTTCACAAGGTTTGCACCTTTCAAGAGTAGGTCAGGTTCTTCTCGAAAAGTCAATCAAGGGTTGGAAAGAAATCGAATTTGAAGTTATGCGTGACGGTGCAGGTAACTGTATCACGGTATGTTCAATGGAGAACATCGACCCTGTCGGTGTTCACACAGGTGACTCAATCGTTGTCGCTCCTGCACTTACTTTGGCTGATAAAGAATATCAAATGTTGCGTAAAGCGGCTATTGATATTATCAATTCAATCGAAATTAAAGGCGGTTGTAACGTACAGTTTGCACTTGATCCGGAAAGCTTTAACTATGCGGTTATCGAAATTAACCCTCGTGTGAGCCGTTCATCCGCACTTGCATCAAAGGCAACAGGCTACCCTATCGCTAAGATTGCCGCTAAGATTGCACTTGGTTACAACCTTGACGAAATTAAGAATGCCGTTACAGGTAAAACATACGCTTGCTTTGAACCTGCTATCGACTACGTTGTAACAAAAATTCCAAAATGGCCGTTTGATAAATTCTTCGGTGCAAAGCGTAATCTTGGTACAAAGATGATGGCTACAGGTGAAATTATGGCTATCGGCAATACTCTTGAATCATCACTTCTAAAGGGTATTCGTTCACTTGAAATAAAACAATACACACTTGAAAGAAAATCTTCAAAGAAACGTACCACCGTTGAATTAAAGCAACGCGTTATCGTTCCCGATGACGAAAGACTTTTCGACCTTGCAGAGCTTATCCGCAGAAATTACAATATGGAAAAGCTTGCCGAAATCACAGGTATGGACCCATTCTTCTTGCAGAAAATTAAAAACATCGTAGACGCAGAAGAAGAATTAAAGAAATATAAATTAGCCGATTTGACTTATGACATTTTAAAGAAATATAAGAAAATGGGCTTTAGTGATAAGGGCATTTCAGAACTTATCGGTTGTGACGCAGACGAGGTATATAATCTTAGAAAATCTTTGGGTATTATCCCTGTTTACAAAATGGTTGATACTTGTGCGGGTGAATTTGAGGCTGTTTCTCCGTATTATTACTCGACATATGACGAAACTACAGAGTCATTCCCTTCTGATAAGAAAAAAGTTATCGTTATCGGTTCGGGTCCTATCAGAATCGGTCAAGGTATCGAATTTGACTATTGCAGTGTTCATTCTGTTCTTTCTCTTGAAAAAGCAGGTATCGAAACAATTATTATAAACAACAACCCTGAAACAGTAAGTACAGACTTTGATACATCAGACAAACTATACTTCGAGCCGCTTACAGAAGAAGATGTTTACAACATTATCGAACTTGAAAAGCCTGACGGTGTTATTCTTCAATTCGGCGGTCAGACTGCTATCAAACTTGCAAACTTCCTTGACAGTATGCACGTTCCTGTACTGGGTACACAGCCTAAGTACATTGACGAGGCCGAAGACAGAGAAAAGTTTGACGAAATGCTTGAAAAACTTAACATAAAGCGTCCAAAGGGTAAGGCTGTTTGGAGTGTTAAGGAAGGTATTGAAGAAGCTAATAAGCTTGAATATCCGTTACTTGTACGTCCGTCATACGTTCTTGGCGGTCAAGGTATGGAAATCACAAGAAACGAAATCGACCTTGTAAGATACCTTACAGACGCATTTATTAAAGATACAAAAAATCCTGTTCTTATCGACCGTTATCTTGGCGGACGTGAACTTGAAGTTGACGCTATTTGTGACGGTACAGACGTTCTTATTCCGGGTATCATGGAACACCTTGAAAGAGCCGGTGTACACAGCGGTGACTCGATTTCAATTTATCCACCGCAGAATGTACCTCAACATATTATTGATAAAATCGTTGACGTAACATACAGAATTGCACTTGAACTAAAGGTTATCGGTATGATTAACATTCAGTTTATCGAATTCAGAGATGAACTTTATATTATCGAAGTAAACCCACGTTCAAGCCGTACAGTACCTTATATAACAAAGGTTACAAACGTACCTGTTATTGATATTGCAACAAACATTATGCTTGGCAAATCACTAAAAGAAATGGGTTATTCAACCGGTATTGCACCGCAGACAAATACAGTCGCTATAAAAGTTCCTGTATTCTCAACCGAAAAATTACCGCAGGTTGAAGTAAGTCTAGGTCCTGAAATGCGTTCGACAGGTGAAGTTTTAGGCGTAGGTCAAAACTTCCACGAGGCTATGTACAAAGGATTTACTGCCGCCGGTACAACAATTCCAAAGGCAGGTTCAACAATTCTTGTTACTGTTCGTGAAATGGATAAAGAAAACTTCTTGCCTATCGCAAAGAAATTCCACGAACTTGGCTGCAAGTTTATTGCCACTGCCGGCACTGCAAAATTGCTTGAAGATAACGATATTCCGGTACAGGTTGCAAAGAAGATTTCAGAGGGTGTTCCGAATATCCTTGATGTTATCAGAAGCGGTATGATTGACCTTATCATCGACATTCCTAAGAAGGGTAATGATATTCATTCAGACGGATTTAAAATCAGACGTACAGCTATTGAATGCGACGTTTCGATTATGACAAGTCTTGATACTGTTAAAGCACTTGTTGATGTTATGGAACATCGCTACACACCTGATACTGTTGATGTTATTTCACTTTCGGATATTAAATAACATACAAAAAGCGGAGATTTTTAAAATCTCCGCTTTTTTAATGCTCTGTATTATTGAAGTATCGCCAAATCGTTTGCTTCGCACATATTGCTTATTCCGTAAAGTATAAGTACCTCGTCATAGCTGTTCTGCTCCGTCAATGCTGACACATTATTAAGATAATATCTCAAGTCCACCATATCAATCTGCGAACAATTTTCAGCCATAAACGGCACAAAACAATGTGCATAGCTGTCTTTTATCACAAGCACTTTCTTACCGTCCGTATTATCGTTATTCACAATTCTTTCAAAATTATGATTTCCGTCAAGGAACACCGGGTATTTATCAAGTTCTTCGAGATGTTCTTTAAAAAACATACTGTCATAAACCTCATCTTCAAAGCCGTCATTAATCGTCACCGTAACATTAATCGGATATTCCCACGTTTCTATACTGTCAGATTTTTCGTACCACAATGCACTTTTTGAATAAGTCGTGCCGAAAAAGCCGTCTGTACTTTCAATATCATAATCACTGCGAACTTCAATATTTTCACTTTCCGCCCACTTTTTATATGCCAAATACGCACCGTAACTTGTCCAGTGGTGGTCGGTTTTATAATAAATCTGCTTGTCCTTGTTTTCGGTCAGAGTATCGCGTATATCAATAAATTCTGCGTTCTCTGCCCTGTTTTTTACATCGTCGATTATTTCGCTGTCATTATATTCGGTATGAACTTTCGGAAGTTCTTCCGACATTATATATCCCGTTGACGGTACAACAATAAGTTTTGTTTCGATACCAGTATTTTTCACAAAATTATTTATCGCCGTTATATTTGCATTTAATTTCTCTTCATCACACTTTACAGGTGTGTTAATAATATACCCGTCTTTTCCTTTATATACCCCATTTGAGCCGTTACGTCCCGAATAAAGCATATAATATGAATCGGTTGACGCAAAGAAATTTCTTGCTGGAAAGTGGTCTGAAATATATGTTTCAAAATCCTTTTCCCATTTTCCGTTAAACAATTTTTGTACACTGAATTCAGGGAATTTTGCAAGTGTTCGTTTTTCGTTCACCGAAACCTCTTGTTTCGGCAAAAATGCGGTAAGTGCCGCCATTGTACCTATAAATCCGCAAAACAATACTGTAAGCAATATATCTCTTTTTTTAGCCATTATATCACCCCTTAGAAACGGAAATACAGGAATGGATTATAGCTTTGATTTACCAGTGACGCCGTACAAAGCACAATCACAACCGCACAAAATGCAATTTCCAACACGCCCATATACTTTTTATCCTTTAATTTCAAATACGTGTTTTTCCATATCGGAAGTGACGCCATTGCCGTCACAATCAAAATCGGCAAATACATAAGTATTGTACTGAGCGTATCACCGCCGATAATACCGTTTTTCAACGTAAACATACTTGTCAAATACGCCCAAAATTGTCCGAAATCTTCAAAATAGAAAATTGTCCAACCGAGAAGTATTAAAAACAATGCGTATATGTGTTTTAGCAAAGACGGCAATTTTTCAAGATATTTGCCGTACACATATTTTTCAAGCACAAGGATAACAAAATAATAAATTCCCCACGCAATAAAATTAAAATTTGCACCATGCCATAATCCTGTCAATGCCCAAACCGCAAACAAATTAAAAATCACACGCGGTAATTTGCACCTGTTGCCGCCGAGCGGAATATAAACATAGTCGCGAAACCATGAACTAAGCGAAATATGCCATCTGCGCCAAAACTCAGTTATCGTCTTTGAAACATACGGATAATTAAAGTTTTTCATAAATTCAAAACCGAACATTTTACCCAGTCCGCAAGCCATATCGGAATATCCCGAAAAGTCAAAATATATCTGAAACGCATATGAAATTATGCCAATCCACGCACCGACTATGCCGTTTGACGATGTTCCTCTGATTGTATCCCAAAGTACACCCATTTGATTTGCGATAAGAACTTTCTTCGCCAACCCAACTGCAAACAACTTTATACCGTCAGCAAACTGCGATATGTTTTCACGTCTTTCATCAAGCATTTTCGCAATGTCTGTATATCTTACAATCGGTCCTGCTATTAGCTGTGGGAAAAATGAAACATACGTTCCGAAAGACACAAGGCTTTTTTGTGCTTTAGTGTCCCCTCTGTAAACATCAATCGTATACGATAACGTCTGAAATGTATAGAATGAAATTCCTATCGGCAACGGTAAATTGATTTTCGGCATAAAGCTAAACGGCGGAATTGCTCTCAATATATCAGTCACAAATCCCGTATATTTAAACACTGCCAAAAGTCCTAAACTAATTACAAGCGACAAAACCAAAAACGTTTTTTTACGTTTTTGGTTATCACAGTATTTTTCTATCAGCAGTCCGAATATATAATTCGACACGACAGAAACAATCATTATTAAAATAAAAACAGGCTCTCCCCAACCGTAAAATATAAGATTGGCCAAGAGTAAAAATGCATTTCTGAATTTTCTCGGCAGAATATAGTATACCGCCAAAACTATCGGCAGAAACACGAACAAAAATAATAAACTTGAAAAGTACACTACCTACACCCTTTCAAATTATTTTGTATATTGGTCAATTATGCTCTGTACGCTTGATGAGTCCTCGCTTACGCATACGATAACGTAATCGCCGACAGTTTCAACAACGCAGTCGTCAAGCTTTGACACTTCATTCGGTGCATAGCTTGTGTATGTTGTTTTTTGTGTTTCAATATGTTGTTCGGCTTTTTCTTTCACAGATTCCGTATCTGATGTTTTAAATATTGTAATTTCATCAACAACCGCCGGTGTACCTGTATATGACACACATTCTTCAACTTCGCCGTCTGAAATCATATATCTCTTTTCAGCAATATCCGATGAAACCTCCGTAAGCTGTTCCGCAAATTTACCGTCACTCGACAATGCCGACGCAAGCTCATTTATATCAACAGCCTTACCTCCGCAGCCTGCAAGCGATACGCACATCATAACTGCCGCCAAACCAAAAACTAATTTTTTCATCTCAATATATCCTCTCTTCTGATTATTGTATATTATTTTGTATATAAACCAAGCACTTTTTATAATAATCTTCTCCGAAATGAATACCGTCACTCGCCACTCCGTCAGGCAAATTGCCGTCCTCTCCTACAACGGCACTGTATACGTCCGCATAGACAACACCTTTGCTCTCGGCAAGTTTCTTTATCAATTCATTGTATTTAACTATCTGCTCGTTATTTGTATTATCCACGTTATTGTCCGATACCTCTTTGGTTACCGGGGTTATCGCAAGCAAATATATTTTTGCCGTACTCTGATATGACTTTGCTTTGTCAATAAGTGCACCGTACTGCTCTACAAATGTATCCGAATTAGCCCAACCAAGTTCGTTTTCACCGAATATCATAAATATTTTATTGTACTGCTTGCCGTTGTTAAGTTCTTCGATAACAGGCACTGTACCCGTTGACGTGGATTTCGTCATTGCGTCATTGACATTCAAACCGATTCTCGCAAAATAATCCACACCTTCTACAAGGCTGTAATTCATCATTCCGTCTACGAACGAATTACCGATAAACGCCGAATTTTGATAATAATTTTGGTCAATATTCGATGAATTTGATTTTTGTGCCGGTGCAGTTGTCGGCGTCTGCGTTGACATAGCCGCAAGCTCCTCCTGTCTTTTCTGCTCCGCCCTTTGCGATACGGACGACACGCACCCTTTAATTGCGAATATAACAAGAGCTGCGATTATAATTGCAACTGCAAATACAAATACTCTGCGAATTAAAAATTTACGTCTGCGTTGTTCACGCAAACGCTTTCTTCTGATCATTTCAAGACGTTCTTTCTGATTCAAAATTCTCTCCCCTTAATTTATACATCAATAAAGTGGCACTATAAAATAGTACCACTGTTTTATTCTTTAGTCAATAGCTTATGTCAAATTCAGTCGAATTTATGTTTCCAAATATGAAGCACAATTCTTACATAAATCGTTCTGTAATTTTTCTTTTTCATACACTTAAAAATCGGATGGTTTATTTCTATACCGTCACAAGATATATCGTCCATAAAAATATCCGTTATTTCTTTTAACCTCGCATACCTTGCCTTGCGGTTTAACTTCAAGTTCGGATTAAACAAAAAGCAGAAACTTCCGAATGTTTTATGAAAATAATCATCATAAATTCTCTGCAAAACATCTTTGTTATTTCTGTTCCAGCTTAAAACAATGTCCTTAACGTACATTGTAGACTGTCTTGACGTATCAAAAATATCAAAGCGATACTTATCCCAAAATCTTTTATATGAGTTTACATAGTATCTGCAAAGCACATCGCCTGTCATATAAAAACTGTCTATACAGTTTACATACCTTGCAACAAAAACATCGTCCTCGCTTTTTCTGAGCTTAGGAAACTCAATACTGTTTTTTCTGATTATATCGGTCTTGTACAGCTTAAACCAAGCCGCCCCTTGAATACCGTGTTCGCCGTACATAAACATATGCTCATAATAATCTTTTCGTGCATCTCCGCCTGTACGTTTAAGTCCGTCAGCCTTTTTGACAGTGCGGAAAACCTTTTCACCGTCAAACATAGAAAAACTGCATACAACAAGGTCGGTATTTTCATTTTCCATATACCGGACAAATTTTTCTATCGCATTTTTTTCAAGATAATCGTCTATATCAAAGAAATATATATAATCGCCCGTTGCCTTTCTCAGTGCAAGATTTCTTGCCGCACCCGGTCCTTCGTTGTTTTTGCCGAATACCGCAATACGTCTGTCCTTATCCGCCTCGGCAAGGCATTTCATATAACTTCCGTCTTTTGAACCGTCATCAATTATTATAATTTCAAGATTTTCATATGTCTGTTCCGTTATACACTTAATTCCGCTTTCAACCCAATCTTCCATATTGTATACGGGAATTATGATACTTACTTTTTTCATACTCAACCTCTGTCGCAAATTTCTTTTATAGCCTCAAAATTACGCTGTGAATTATTTTCATCTCTAAGCGTAAAGAATTTATCAATTCTTTTTCTGTACTTATCATCAAGCACGCAACCGTTTTCAAGTATTCTGTCAAGTTCGTCTATAACGTCATTTTCATCATACAAAATTTCACCGAAACCGTCACGGTCATAGTCAAAATAACCTTCTTCGTAATGCTGTTGTCTGAATGACTCTTTGTCAAACTGATAGAAAATCATAGGTTTTTCCATATATCCGTAATCAAAAAACACGCTTGAAAAATCGGTTATAAGAACGTCCGATTTAATAAGTAAATTTTGCACCGTACTGTCATTGAACGTAACAATCTTAACTCGTTCGCCGCCTTTAAACGTATCAATAAATCTCTGAAACTCAATATGAGGATAGAAAAGCAATTCATAATTGTATTTTTCAAGAACGTTTTTCAATTTTTCACTTGCAAGAAAATTTGAATACACCTTGTAATATTCGCTTTTTACAAATTCTTTTTTGTCAGCCCCTTGAAGATTGTATCGCCAAGTCGGCATAAGCAAAACTTTTTTGGTCGGCTGTTCATTTTTATACAGTGCGTCATAACGGCACAAACCGAGCATTTTCACAACGTTATCCTTATATCCGTACAAACTCTTGACATACTCGTATTCAGGCTTTGCCGAACACACAAACAAATCCAAATTCACATTATTGTTATACAAATATGTAAGGTTATCCTTGATGATACCGTGCTGTAAAAATATCTTTTTGCCCCTTATAATACCCTTTTTATCAGCCTTAACAAAAAAATCTATGTACGGTGTATAACCCATAATATGTGTACTGATTTTTACTTTTGACAGCACAAGCGAAATGTAATGTTCAAAACTGTTATGATTTATAATTCTGCCGAGTTTTTCCACACGTTCTCTGTCAGCGGAATCTTTCGTTATTGCGTAAGCAATATTGATTTCGGGATGATTTGCGGTAATGTACTTGAACAAATAATACGCATTATCCCTTGCGTCAATTCCACGCTCCGCTATAAGCCATAAATCCTTATACTTTTCTTTATTTTTCGCAAAAGGTGCGACAATTACCGCCGCACCGTATTTTACGAAACGGGAAATATAATCCTTTGACTTCTTTATAAATGTATGCAAATTCATATATATCCCTCCAATTATGCAAAGATTACTTTATTTCTCCGTGTTTTTCATACTGCGTGATTTGCGACACCTTATTGTTGTCGTCAACAAATACAACTGTCGGTCTGTGTTCTTTTGCCTCGTCCGCCGTCATATTGCAGTATGCCATAATAATAACTTTATCACCCTTTTGAACACACCTTGCCGCCGCACCGTTAAGGCATATAACGCCCGAATTTTCTTCTCCGGCTATTGTATACGTTTCAAAGCGCTGACCGTTGTTTACATCAACTATCTGCACCTTTTCATATTCAAGTATGCCCGATGCTTTCAAAAGTGCCGTATCAATCGTTATACTTCCGACATAATCAAGTTCCGCCTGTGTAACGGTTGCACGATGTATTTTACCTTTAAGCATTGTTAATTCCATTGCTTATTTTCTCCTTACTCTATTATAAAATTATCTATTAAACGTGTTTTTCCGATATATACCGCCATTGCACAAAGGAGCGGCTTTTGTACTTTTTCAAGCGTTTCAAGCTGATTGAAGTCAACCATTTCCACATAGTCAATCTTTGCAAGAGGTTCTTTTTCAATCTCCGCTTTGATTGCCGAAATAATTGTCTTTACGTCTGTTTCGCCGTCTGCAATCATCTTCTTGCCGATTTCAAGCGAACGTGAAAGGCATAGTGCCGCCTTGCGTTCGTCTGCGTTTAGATATGTGTTTCTTGAACTCTTTGCCAAACCGTCATTTTCACGAATTATAGGACAACCGACTATTTCAATATCAAAGTTCAAGTCCTTAACCATCTTCTTTATTACGCACAACTGTTGTGCATCCTTTTGACCGAAATACGCTCTGTCTGGCTGAACGATATTGAACAGCTTACTTACAACAGTACACACACCGGAAAAATGAATAGGTCTTGTTTTACCGCAAAGTACCTTTGTAATCTTGTTCATATCAACAAATGTAAGTGCATTGTCATACATTTCATCTGCTTCAGGATTAAATATAATTGACGCACCCGCACTTTCGCAAAGTTTCGCGTCCGCATTAATATCTCTCGGATAACTTTCAAAATCCTCGTTAGGACCGAACTGTGTAGGATTTACAAAATCGCTTACAACAACTCTGTCATTTTCCTTTACCGCACGCTCTATAAGGCTTTTATGTCCCTCGTGAAGATAACCCATTGTAGGAACAAGACCAACCGTAAGTCCTTCTTTTTCCCATGCTTTAACTGTCTTTTTTACTTCATCTATTGTTTTTACTATCTGCATTTTATTCTTCCTCCGTTATTTGTTTCATAACTTCTTCACTCATTTTAAACGAATTTTCCTCTTTTGGGAATGTACCGTTTTTCACTTCACTGCAATATTGCTTAAAGCAATTTTTCATACTCTCGCCCAATTCACCGTATTTCTTTACAAACTTCGGTATAAAATCGGAATACATTCCAAGCATATCCTGATATACAAGCACTTGACCGTCACAGCCGTTGCCCGCACCGATTCCTATTGTAGGAATTGAAAGAATTTCCGTTATGTATGTTGCAAGCGGTGTCGGTACACATTCCAAAACAACCGCAAATGCGCCGGCTCTTTCAACCGCTTTTGCGTCATCTATATTTTTGCCCTGAACCTTAAAGCCGCCGAACGCGTTGACCGATTGAGGCGTCATTCCGATATGACCGACAACAGGAATAGACGCGTCTACGATTTTTCTTATATGTTCCTCAAATTTAACTCCGCCCTCAAGTTTAACCGCATCGGCATGACCTTCTTTTATGAGTCTGCCTGCGTTCACAACTGCGTCATACACAGATGTTTGATACGACATAAACGGCATATCTGTTACGACAAGTGCATTTTTTGCACCTCTTGCAACGATTTTACTGTGATGTATCATATCTTCCATTGTCACAGACAATGTACTGTCATATCCCATAATAACCATACCAAGCGAATCGCCTACAAGTATTGAATCAACGCCTGCTTCGTCCTCAAGTTTTGCCGTTGTGTAATCATAAGCTGTAAGCATTGTAATTTTTTCACCGTCAGTTTTCTTATTTTTAAAGGTTACTGTTGTGTTTTTCATTCTATTCCTCCGTTTTTCATATCAAATATAACATTTGTCAGTTCTTTGTATAACTCTCTTGTTCTTTCATCAAGCACTTCAATATGTTTTTCAACAGTCGCCATATCCCCTCTTGCCGCAGGTCCTGTGATTGCTTTTTCACAACCGACTTTAAGTATATTGTCCATATTGCACTTCATCAGTGTTGACAGTGCACTCTCACTTTCCGACTTTGAAAAACCGCACTCCTGTAAAAGCTCCGTTGCCTTATAGCAAACCGATACGACAAAATTTGACGCAAAACACGCCGCCGCATGGTATTTGGCTTTATTTTCCGGTGTAATAATCTTAAATCTGTTACCGCATAATGAAAGAATTTCTGAAACAGTATCAACTGCTTTTCCGCCGCCTTCGACAGTAAAAAAAGCGTTTGATATTGCATTTAATGACGTATGCTTGCTGTTAAATGCCAGCATCGGATGAACACTGCAAACATTTTCACTGTCTGCACCTTTAAAAATTTCACTTGACACAGAGCCGCTGCAATGACATATAATTTTCTCTTTTAAATTCATATCCTTGATTTTGTTCCAAACCGTTTGGATATTATCATCATTTGTAGTTATAAAAATTATGTCACTATTATTTATAAGCTTTTCACGGCTGTAAAGCTCAAAATCTTCTGTATTGTTACTTCGTGACGAGAAACCGATTACATTTACGCCCTTGCTTCTGAAATAGTAAGCCAGACTCATACCGCATTTTCCCGCTCCGATAAATCCTATTGCGTTTATATTATCACCTCCGATAATATCACCGCAACGCACTAAATGTCAGGTGCAATTTTCTTCCGAAATACCGCCCATCAGTTTTATTTTATCATATTTTGTTTTGTATTACAATATTATTTCACTAATTAATATTATATTTTTTCAACAAAAAATGACTTAGAACAAAGTTCTAAGTCATTTGGTGCCGATGACCGGGGTCGAACCGGTACGGGAATTTCTTCCCACGGGATTTTAAGTCCACTGTGTTTTGGAGGTTTGAAAAATGAAAGATATTTTATTAAAAAAAGATTTAATTGCTTATCTTATCCACGAAATTGAGAGAGTAAAAAAGACTACTCCACAAGAGAGTGAACTGCACAATTATTCTTTTGTGCAAGGACACAAAGAGGGTCAACTCAAGGCTCTTTATGACGTTTTAAACTATGTAAACGGAATTAATACCAAATACTCTGCGAAACATTCACGGCTACGGTAAATTTGACTGACGTGGGGCGGAGAAACTAAGTTACCTTAAAAAGACTTTCTCCGCCCCACGGCGGTCAAAAAGGGGTGGTGGTCGGGGAAAGCGAAACACAAGCGGAGGACTGCCGAACAGCCACGATTATCCCCGACAAACTCTCGGAGCGCGGTGGCTGGAGGTGGCAGACCTCCGCGGAAAGCGACCGCCACACTTCAAGCGGTGGCAGATACACCCCAAACGGGCGGGCAGAAACAGCCTAAAAAGCAAGCAAAATAAAGGTATATTTATTGCTTGCCTCGTAGTTGGTTTTCAAGCAATATTGCGCCGAAAACCAATTACAATAAATATCCCTTTATTTCCTACGGAGTAGGCTACGTGGTTGCTTTTTCGGCGGACGGCTAAGACAGACTTTCCACGGAGCATACGCTCACGGCACAGGGCAAGCCTTCGACACAGCAAGACTTCCCTTAAGCGCCACGCAAGCGACAGTGCGGAGCAGACGAGCGCGTCAGTGCGAGGTTGCGCCGCGCCGAGCGGAAAGCGGAGCGACGTGCAGACAGAGCCGCGCGCTGTGCGGCTCGCCTGCGCGAGCGGAGCGAAACTCTTAACCTATTCTATCTGTTTTATGTCCCCTTTTTGGGACTGTGATATAATTTGCTTGAGGTGATTTTATGAAAAAAAAATTGAATGATTGGGTTTATGAGTGGCTTGAAACCTACAAAAAAGTTATGGTCAAACCGTCTACATACGACAGTTACTTACAGTATGCAACTCATATAACGTGCAACAAGTCTTTGAAAAAATTAAGTAATTCAGACATTCAAAAGTTAATTAATAATATGGTTGTTGATGGTTTGAAGTTGTCTACTATCAAGCATATGCTTACACTTGTTCGGCAGAGTTTAAAAAAGGCTCGTTCTTTGGGGTTAGTAAAAAATTTGTCTATGCTTGAGGACTTAGAGCTTCCCAAAAAACAGCCGAAAAAAATAACTCCCCTACTCCCTGATGAACTAAATCTTATAATTAAAAATTCTTATCGGACATTTTACGGTGATTTTTATAAGGCTTTAATTTATACTGGTTGTCGCGTGGGTGAGTTAATCGCTTTACGGTGGTCTGACGTTGATTTCTTCAATGGGGTTTTACATATTGAGCATACTGACTATTTAGGCGATTTACAGTCGGTTAAAACCGCTCACGGTTGCCGACAAATACCGCTTTATGGTGAGTTGCTCTCTATTCTTTCACACAGGCGGTACAATGCAAAGACTTCTGACAGAGTTTTTACAAACACTTTAGGCCGACCGATTGTCTACCGCACTTTGCTTGACAACTGGCACTGGTTTTGTTCCTCTATCGGAATTTATGAACCGCTCGGCTTTCACGTTCTGCGCCACACTTTCGCTCACACTGCTTTGCGCTCTGGTATTCCTATCAAGGTTGTTTCTGCTTGGCTCGGCCATTCTGACGTTAAAATAACTCTCAACATTTACGACAGTGTCGACCACACCGACTTTATCAAGGCAACAAAACAGCTTGAGCAATCCTTTGCATAAAAAAAAAACACACTTCGGTGTGCTTTTTTTATTCAGTAGTTTTGATAGTGGACTTGCTGAATTTCAGACCTTTTACACGTGTTAAGCATAATGCTTGCCATACGTTTATTATACCACTTACTACCGCAGTAGTCAATGCTCTTTCATATACGGAAAGTTTGTGACGTGCTTATCTCTGACAGCCTCGCGCCAACTGCATTTGATATTTCCGTAATTTGAAACGTGTATAAGCCCTATATCAAGATAATATCTTGTTAGCTTATACATTGTCTTATAGCTTGGCACTCTCGCGCCTGTTTCATACTCCGAAAGGCGCGGACGTGGTATTCCTGTTGCCTCTGATACTGATTTCTGTGTAAAGCCTCTGTGCTTTGTTCTTGCCAGTCTTAAAGCCTCTGAAAATTCCGTTGGCTTTGCGATCCATTTCTTTCGTTTTCTGATTTTTCCCATAAAAAAAATTACCTCCACAAGAAAAATAATATTACAAATGTGTAACATCACTTGACAAATCACGTCAAAAAGTGTAACATTTTTCTTATATCGGTAACATTCCGATATTCTTCTATTTAGTTTTTGTGTTCTTTATGTTTTCGCTGATATAAATTATACACGAAAACTATTAAAAAATCAACAATTTAATAGTTTTTTTTGTGCGCCTTTTTTTATCAAAAAAAGGTGGGTGTGGACGAGCCGATGCTATAAAGTCGTTTCGGTAACTTGCATTAGCCTATGGGACAAGGTTGCAAAGCCGTCAAGAGCAATACAGATGTACTCTTTAAAATCAATCTGGGTTGGTTGTGTTCTCTGTGTACGCCTATTTGTTGGGAGAACAGACAGACCGACAGCGCCAACTGTCGGCCCTTTAGGCTGTCCCCTGTGTTCGTGATATTAAAACGCCTCGCAAGCTTTTTTATCACCTGTGCTATACTCCGATATACGGAATGCCGTATAATGCAGAATGTACCGTTACTTGA
>OLSO01001160.1_pt1 | contig 21531 bp, 27 predicted proteins | sample 1672441 | NCBI WGS metagenome assembly OLSO01 (sample SAMEA3136686, study PRJEB25190) | human gut metagenome | biome: human gut; feature: human-associated habitat; material: faeces | place: Austria | collected 2013 | reverse complement strand
GTGATCTCTTTCATAACAATCTGTGTTTCTCGTAATTCTTCTACAAGGTACTGTACCCGTTGCTTTGTTCCTACTACAACAATATTGGAATAAATACAGCTTCTTGCAATAAAATCTTTCTTATACAGCCCACTGGCTTTTACCCGTTCTTCAATCATTGCCCGTTCCCATTGCGTAGGACGAAACGCTATTGTTGGATTGCTGTGTTGTCCTGGCATACTTTCTGCTCCTTCCGTTAATTTTCATCCACTTCCGCTAACTTCTCCAACTGATCTGCCAGCTTTCGTGACTGGTCTGGATACAAATGAGAATATGTAGACAGCGTTGTCTGAATCTTTTCATGTCCCAATCTGTCCGCTACCAGATTAGGTTGCGCCCCCAGTTTGGAAATCAGTAAGCTGGCATGAGAGTGACGAAGATCATGTAATCTGATTCTTTTTACCCCCGATAACTCAACACCTCTCTGTATTTCATGTTCCCAGTATGCTTTTGTCGTATTCTGAAACAGTCTGTCCTTTGCCATGAGTCCGTACAACATACCTGTGTACTCCTTTAGCTCTATTACCATAAAATCCGGTAATGTGATGGTTCTCTTTCCTTTTTGGGTTTTCGGATCAGTAATCACATCTCTGTTCCCGATTCTCTGATAAGATTTATTTATTCTGAGAGTTTTTTCTTCCTCGTCAAAATCTTCTAAGGTAAGAGCCAACAGTTCGCCTATTCGGCAACCTGTCCAGTATAAAATCATAAAACCACAATGGGAAGTTGGCTTATCTTCCATGCAGGAAATAAACTGCTCAAATTCATCCTGTGTCCAGAAATTCATCTCATCTGCCTTACTTTTTCCAATAGTTCCTGCCTGACGGCATGGATTCCTCGGAAGATCATAATACTTTACAGCATAGTTAAAAATGCAGGAGAGCTGATTATTCACCGTACGCAAATATGTCTGAGAATATCCTTTCTTCAGTAACGTGTTCTGCCACTCCCGGATATCTGCCGCTGAAATCTCCGAGATATTTCGATTTCCAAAGTAGGGCAAAATCTTTAACTCTACAATGTAATCCTTGCTTCTCATGGTGTTCTCACGCAAACGCTCTTTCATGTCATTCCTGTATATCTCCCAGAAAGCCTTGAAATCCATGTTTAAATTATGAGCCTGTTGCATTGTAAACTGATTCACCCATGCTACTGCTTCTCTCTTTGTCTTAAAGTTTCGTTTGTGCTTCTTCACGCTTTTCCCGGTCCAGTCCTTGTAGTAGAACTGAACATCCCATAAGCCTTTCTCGTTCTGTTTTACTGTCAATTATATTGCTCCTTTCTTTCCCAGAGACCTTTACAGTCTCTGGGATGCTTGCTGACTACGCTTCTTTCTCTGCTAATCCATAGCAACGTTCCTCCAGATATTTCTTTGGAATCTTTCCTGCAATGGTAATGAAACCTTTCTGCTTGAGTTCTTCGTTCAGCTTTCTTATAAGCGTGTAACTTTTGCTTTTGCTGATTTGCAAAACCTGTTCTACTTCATCTACACCGTAATACATACTCTGCATATCATGATCTCCTCTCCTACTTTACTATCACACACATTGTTTTTCCTGTAATATTATCTGTGTTGATGCCTTGTTGCCTTTGGAACACTGTACGACACATCTCTCTCTGTTCTGAAACAGTTGAATTAAGCCTCTGTCCGAATGGTATTTCAACTACATGGCACATCTCTTTGTTAGTTGGAATAACTACATGGCACATTTCTTTTTGTACCGCAGGTTCAACTCTTTTTGCCTTTCTTGGTGCATAGCCCATCTCTTCTCTTTCTAAATTCTGCTTTTTAATTTCCGCTTTGTTATACATTGCGCTCTGAAAATTTTCTTCTCTGTTTTTTGTTCCATCTGTTCCATTGTTCCACTCGTCTTTCTCTGTTTCTTTATACTCCGCATTATTATCAGCATCATTGTCAAATGCCTCTTGCTCTTCACTTTGCCAGAAGTCTTCCTCTGAGATTTCATAGATATCAGAGGTGAGAATTTCTTCATTAAGTCCTGCTTTTCTCAACGCAGCACTGCCAAAATTCTTCAACAATGCTAAATCTGATGGACTTTGTGAAAACTGTTTTCCTGTTATTACATTCAGCGTTTCCAGCATTAAATGGAAATGCGGATGCTGTGTATTACAATGAATGTATGCACAGGTTACATATCCCATTTTGCTGAAGTACAGTTCATATTCTTTTTTCACCGCTTCCAGTGCTTCTTCTTGCACTCTGCGATGTTCTGGATCTTGATCCCAACAAGCTGCAAGAGACACTATCATCTGCTTGTATTGACGTTTACAGTCCTCTTTTCCGTATAAACATCGGTTAACCCATGTTCTCTTCTGGAAGCGTTCCGCACTTTCTACGATCTTAACCATCTCTTTTCCAGTTTTTTTAGGATTGGATATGTACTCCAGTGTTGTCCTGAATTTTTTTCTTCCTGCTTCCTTCACATTTATCATCTTCAAGATTGCCATCTTCCCTCTCCCCTTCCTGAAAAACTTTATAAATCTCGTCATACAATGCATCACATACCTGTGTTACTCTCGTTTCTATCTCTTCATTGAAATCAGAAGAGTTCAAAAGCGTATCTATTTTTTCAAGTTCCAGAGCGATTTTGGTTCCATCTTTAAGTATCACACGCTGCGTGCTTTCCATAAGTAGTTTTCTTACTACATCACTTTTTTTCATCCGGCTGTTCTCGACTAAAGCTTCAATTTTTTTATCTGTAGCTACATCGATTCTGACATTAAGCATCTTCATCTTCTCTGCCATGATTATCTCTCCTCCCCTGATTTTCCGTCTGACAATACGGTATCTTGCCTTTTGTCATACATTTTTTCATTATCCTCTTTTAATCGTACTCCTTCAAAGCACACCTTCGGAGATTTCTTTCCAAGTCGTCTCTTTGTCGTTCCGATTCTGATACCTCTTTGTGAAGCGGTCAGCAAGGTTCTGAATGTCGTCCTGTCAATATCCGGCAGTGCCTGTTCCACAGCAAATTTTTGATATGCTCCATACACATCACTGATATGCACCATGTATTCTGTGTCAAATTCCAGACAGGATTCCATAAAATAATCTATTGGATTTGAGACCTGCTTCAGTGTTACCAAAAGCTCCTGTTCATCTTGCAATGGTATAAACGTCTTATTTCTCCGGACAAATTGAGCAAGGGCTTGCAACGCATGCTGCACAATAATGTCTCGTTCCTCCCATAAGCGATCTTCAAGCCCATTATCACGTTCTTCTTCTACAACTCCATATTCGAAACGAAGAATATGCATTCGCTCTGTCAAAGCGTCTGAACCATCGACCTTAACAAAGGTGGGAAGTGTATTACCTGCAAAAAGCAGTTTCGTTGTAATTATTCCGCAAAACGGCTGTGAGCCTTTCCGTTCCAGATCTATCCGATCTCCACCTGTAACACATTTGAATACATCAAGTGCTCTTCCAGGCAGTGCAGAACTCGGTACCTCTCCGCTGATGTTCAACGTCTTACCATACATTTCTACAGGACTGAATTTCTGAGCAAAGTTTGCAAGTGATACGTTACTCACTTCTCCTTCTCCTACCAACCGTTGTATAAACCGGAGAATAACCGATTTTCCACAATTAGCAGGACCTAATAGAAAAATGGCTTTCTTCACGCCTGTAATATCTGAAATGCAATATCCTATGATTTCATATAAAGCTGCCCTTTTTTGCAACAGATTATCTTTGCCAAACACCTTCTCGCAGAACTTCTGAAAAGCAGGTGATTCCGGTGACGTTCGTCTGGAAGGCTTCACTGGTATTTTTCTGGCAAACAGCATTTCTCTGGAGATGTGTTCATCATCAATTCCACCTTGCACTACATTCCAGATTCCTGCATCAGTCATTAAATACCCAGGATGCCTAAAGTCTTTTTCATCCTTTTGTAAATCAGGATCAGTTTTTAATGTCTGTATAAAACCATTCATTACAGAAGCATTCAGATATGGCTGCCATTCTTTATCTGCAAAAAGATTTCTGATGTATATTCCTGCCGTACTGTTAGATACCACAGGCCATGTGCCATCTTCATCCTGAATACGAAGTTTCATGTTATCTACACAGATAACTTCCGTGTCTTTAATCAGTCGGTAAACCTCTGCTCTGTCAATTTTCTCTGGCACTTCTTTTTTGATGATGTTCCTTTGCATTGTTCTTCCTCCAATATACTTGCTTTTATTATCTAAACCGGTTTTGATAACGCAAGCATATCATAGGCAATAATCAGAATCATTGTCGATTTTTTCTATTTTTTCTCCCTTGACATAGATAAACACTATCAAAAATGGTAGGACTTTAAGCCCTACCACAACTATTACTTATCACATTTTTTAATTTTCTTTTTTGCTTCTTCGAACAGCTCTTTTCCTTTTATTCTCTCCAACGCCCTTTCGGTCATTAAGGTGTCAAAACCCTTATCCACCATTTGTTGTCTTATATAAAAATACAGATTCGTGAGAATCTCCTCTATTTTTTTATTATCACCTTTATGACGTAATACATTTCCATCAGCAGGTACTCCAACACATTCTTTAATCACCAATGGTAATGCAACATCTTCATCTTTATTTGAATTTACGCCTACAAGAGCTATCAATTTCTCCAAATCTAACTTCTCTTTTGTTACCTTTTCGTACACTGCTACTTCTTTCATAAAATTATGATTTAATCTGCATTCTTTCAAAACCTCTTTTTCTATTTTTTCATTTTTTTCGATATCTATAAAAAGGGATTTTATACCAAAATCTTCTGAAATAGATTTTAATGATTCCATTTTTTTTATATTTTTCATATGTTCCCTAAGCATCACTCCTTCATCAATATCTTTTTCTATTCTTTTGTTTATCTCATCTAACCATATTGAGTTTTCTTTTTCTGAAAGAGAAAACATATTATGTCTGTCTAAATTAACACGCTCAAGATATGTCAGAAATTTTTCAATCCATTTAAAGCTTTCTTGATACATCTTTCGTTTTGAATAACTAAAATTTCTATCCGCATTTTCCATAATTTCTTCTGCTTCTTCCGAATTTCCTGCATCCACAAATAACCTATAAAAGCATTCTATACACATAACAATTAATTCATTAATTGCAAAATATTCCTTCAGTTGTTCGCTTACTCTAGTCTCTGAAAACGCATTATATTGTCCATCTTTTATCACTTGTTTTCCAAATCTTTTATCTACTTCCGACTTTTCTCTTCCTCTGGTCTCTTTTTCATAAAAAAACAGTACATCTACCAATGCTTCTGTTCCTTGTTCTGTAAAGGTCCATTTCCCATTTTCTTTTAATCGATTTAACGTATCAGTTGTTATCCCTAAAGCCTCTGCAATCTCGACAAAATACCCTTTATGTCTTCTCATACTCGACTGTTGAATTTCTTCCAGTCCCGTATTTTCCGCAACACCTTCTTCCTCCATTTCCCTTTCTAATAGTTTCCGTGACACATCTTTGAATGTAGCCATATTCATATCCGCCTTATTCTTTTATTTAGAAAAATCGTAACATATAGTGTATCCCCACCACAATATGAATCTTATAAAAAATAGAAGGAATTACCGTTTCCGATAACTCCCTCCACTTCTTATCCTTTGTCATTACTCGTTCGGATAATAATCCCCAAAATAATTGTCCTCTCCATCCACATGTATATGATGATCTGATGGATAGTAACTCATTTTTATTCCTTTTCCATAATAATAAATATATTCTCCATCATCACCGATTTCCGCTGGTTTCAGGTTCATTTCCCATTCTGCAATATTTCCGTTTGAACCGGTACACTGGACATACATCACTGCATCATTCATAACATTGATTTCAATGCCACCTATGTCTCTGGTTCTATAGAAACTGTTATAGGTAATAAACCATACATCTGAATCTGATTCAATGGAAGTATCCTCATCCTCTACTAAATCCATATCTTCCTGCCCTGATTCCTCGCCACTTTCCGTATATGAATCTTCTGACTCCTCATTTGTTTTCTTTACCTCATTATTCTGGCATACAAATTTTCCACCACAATCTTGACCGGATTCATCATAAAGATTTTCATAAAATTGAATTTCCGGCAAATAAGAAACTTCTCCATATGTCAGTTGATTCTCTTCATACTGCGGATAATAATGAAACCTATTTCCGTTCTCGCAAGTATAAATGACACTGAATATGTCAGTTCCCGGTTCATATTCTGTTGCTTTAAATGAAGTATATTTTTTGCCATTCAAAGAAATCTGAACCGTTCCATCATTCTGATATTCCAAGTCCAAATATGCAGATTCAAAATAGCTGAAATGTTTATTAGTCTCGCTCCAGTATGGATTAAAGGCATAAATATCTGTCCCATCATTTACTATATCAATTTTTTTCAAAATTGAAGTATAATCATAATCTATATCCTGATGATTTTTTAATACCTGTTCTTTCTTTTTTGAAACATCATAATCATCTTCCGTTAAATCAGCAACCTTCAGACCTGTTTTATAACCTTCAAATGCCATTCTTCCTCTGGTTATAAAATAAGCGCACCTTGCATCATATGCATCCTCCCCGACAAGTGCTATTGCTCCTTTTTCAATTATGGTTTCAAGGGGAACATTTGTTGCCATAGCCGTAATTTCATATTCTGAATTTTTAAACTCAAGCCAGTATACGTCAAGAGATTCTCTACTGTTTTTGTTTATCTCTATCGCTAAGTCGCCATCTTTATATACCCCTGCTATATCTTCTGGTTTTAACAGGGATGCATCAATTACTTTGTCCGCATCATATTCATCTGATATTTTCCGACACTCAAATTTCTTATTTTCAGGATTTGTCAGCGTAAGATTTTTCTTGTCCAATTCATATGTATATTTTGTTTCGCTATCATCCAATAAACATATACTATTTTCTGCCAGATCTATATATGCATATTCCTCTAACCAGCCCTGATCTGGAAACACTGCTGAGCAAGTTCCATCTGTAGTTCCTCTAATACCTTTGGGCAGTAGCAAATTAACATCCAAAATGTCTGTATCATTTATATCAATAGCAAAAATCTTCCCATCATCTGTAACATATGTTCCTTGAATAGAATCTTCCGTAACTGTTTCATCTAATTCTTTTGCTAACTCTTTTGCTCTCGCATTTTGTGAATGTGTACCATTATTTGGATTTGCTATACCAAAAGCTGCAACAGCTAAAATAACAACTCCTGTCCCGATTAAAAATTTCTTTCTATCAACTTTCATTTGCCATCCTCCGACTTGATATTACGGTTCATCGACCTTGACAATAATCTCAACAACTTTAAAAACCACCCAAATCAATGCACAAACCATTAAAAATGTACATATACCGCTTAACCAGTTATGTATCCCATATACTGCAAAAGTGATTCTCAATCCAATTAAAGTTACCAAACCCTCAAGAGATTCACTATCATCGCTATTCCAATGTCCCTTTGCCGCTGGTAATCGGTTGATAACTTCTATAATATAAGGCGATACCAACCCAGCCAGACAGAATATCATGTAACATATCGCAATTATTCCAAGCCATCTCGGTAAGCCTAATATTCTAAATATAATACTCAACGCCGCAGCTGCTATAGCCCCTGCTATTTTTTCTTTTCGTTCATCTCTGCTGTGTGGCACTTCTTCCCTTGTTTGTGTTCCAGAATTTTGTTGCTCCGTTGCATTGTTCTTATGCTTTTCCCATTCATAATCATAAGCTGCCCTTTTATTTTTGTCGGAAAGCACCTCGTATGCTTCATTGATATCTTCGATATTTTTTTCTCCCGGAACAGCTGTTCCTCCATTATCTGGATGCATCCTTTTAACTAATGCTTTGTATGCCGCTTTAATTACTTCTTCTGAAGCATCCGATGTCACTTCCAGTATTTCGTAATAATCCTTCATTATTGTTTTTCTCCTGTTAACAAATCTTTTTTAGAACTCTGTTCAAATTTACTACTTTCCCAAAAGCATTTTTATAACAGCGATTGGAATCAATATCCATCCCAGAATAGTCCCCATTACCAAACGTCTCATAAAAATGGTCATTACTGTACCAATCAAAATTTTATTGACATAAATCGTTCTTCCGGTTGCCCAATATCCAAACGCCATATAAACAAAGAATAATATTGTCATTTTACTCTCTCTTTCCCCTTATTCCTTTCGATTTATAGTATGAACCTATTTTATCACTTTTCATTTTATTTTCAAACCCATTAGGTTTATATTCCTTTATTTTCTATACCTTTCAATGCGTTAATAATCTTATTAAGTCGGGATAAACTATACGCAGGAGGTCTAGTCATATGAATAATGATTTTTTAATCCCCATAGGAAAACGTATTGCAGAAATTCGACGTTCCAACCACGTTACTCAGGAAGTTCTGGCAAATGAACTCGGTGTCAGTCCAAAGCACATTTCCCATGTAGAATGTGGAACATCCTCTTTGTCTTTGAAGAATTTTTCCATGTTCTGTGATCTATTTCATTGCAGTTTGGATTACCTTATTTTCGGTAACAACAAAAATGATGTTCTTTCCAAACTTCCACCAGAGATCACACAAATTCTTTCTACTGGAACTGATGCTGATATTGACCGTTTAAACCGATATTTGCAGGTATATATCGAACTTTTGAATGCAAACGATTAAAATTCTATTCTAATTCAGCTTCCAGCAGCTCCAGATTTAAAGACATTCTTTTATCTAGGGCTGCTGTTTACTTTGACTTTCTATATCCTTATTACAGTAAATCCACCTCTTTCCTATACTCTTCTATATACATCCACGGAAACAATTCCTTTACCGCTCTTCGTGCCGTTTCCTTATCTGTTCCGATGACTGTTTCGATGTCATCGTGATGAAACCCTTCAAAGTCCTCACATGATATGATTATATTTTCTCCGCAAAATACATCATATAATCGGGAAATGCAGATATCCGGCGTTCCGTTCTCTGTTTCCGCTACGCTGGTAATAATTCCCTCGGAATATCCGTAGATCGGATACTTAAATTTAACAATATCTCCAAATTTGTATCGTTCATGTATATGCTCATAATCTGAAAGCTCGTACCGATATTCCCAACTATTTTCCCATGTCATATCTCCATAAATTTCAAATCTTCTAATGCCACTCGGATATTCCATGCAATAGGAAACCGCCGATGCACAACTTTCAAAATATTCTTTATGCGACCGAAATACCTTTTGAACTGAAGTACGTAAGTACCATAGAATGCACTTGTTGATATCTATATACTGGGCTTCTGCATATAACCTTAATTTTCCATTCTTGATATCATCTTCCAATGCTTCTTTGCCGGAATAAGCCTTTGCATTTATCAGATTTTCAATCACATCATCAAAACCATTTCGAAAATCTTCCTTAATGCTGTCAAGATCGGTATCCATACTGCTAACAGAATCCCTTTGTCTGGGTACATCACATATGGAAATCGTAAGTTCCAGTTCCCTATCTCTATTTTCAACTACAATAAAATTTTTGTACCATATAATCATAATCTTTAATTCCTCCATCGTTTTTTCAAGCCTTGCATATCTTTATAAACCTTTAACTCAGCTCCATCTGCAGTTCATTTTTGTATTTGTAGAAAGTCTTTTTAGATATTCCAGCCTGTTTCATTGTTTCTATGTCGTTGAGAGAACCACCGAAGTCCTGATTATGCTTCATGATGATTCTCTTAGCTGCTTTTGATTTTTTTGTTTCATAAGTACGTCCCGGAAACTGTCCGATCTGCTTTCCATTCAGTCTGGCAGTTTCAATTCCCTCTTTGGTACGCTGGCGAAGATCTGATACCTCTTTCTCAGCCTGTTCAAAAGCAAGTCTGATCTGTGATTTTGCCAGTTCCAGAAGATACCTGTTGATTCCTTCCAGAATCAGATCAACCGCATCTCCGGTCATATTCAACCGATTTCCCATTGCCTTTTTATAGGTATCCGTATTGATATGCGGCTCTTTTAAGAAAATGAGATGGATTCCCTTACGGAACAGTCCTTCATATAATTGGAATCCTTCTTCTGCATTACGGGACATCCTGCTGACAGAATCAAAAATAATCGTGTCTCCGGTTTGAACAATTTTCAGAAGTTTTTCCAGTTCCTTTCTACCTTGAAATTTCGTTCCGGTATAGATTTCTCGGATGATGATTGCATCCGGGAACACTGCCAGTATGTTTCTTACCTGACGTTCTATGTTCTGTTTCCGGGTGGAGATACGGCAATATCCATATAATTTCAAGTTTCAACTCACCTCCAACAGTAGTAAATCTGACGGTCGTTAGATTTACACTCGCTTTTTATGCCATGGCAAATATAAAATGCCATAATTTTACTACTAATCATCTACACGTCAGATTTACCCCACAAAAAATAAAATCTGTTGAACAGCCAGGCATCTGCCTGACTGTCCCACATTAATAATTGTTATGCTGCAATTTTTAATTCCTGTGTATCCCTGTTGTAAGTATACACATGATCCGATAAATAATCTTCTGGAAGAACTACAGATGTATTGACATTCTTTACCATTTCCGCACACGCTTCACAATCTCCGGTATACTGGTTTTCTGGTAATACGATCAACTCATGCAGAGAGCTTGGAAGGATAATCAGGTTACCAAGGCTCTGGCTGATCTTCGACAGTTCTTTTTTTAACAAAAGAACAGAAGCCCCGTAATAACGGCTAGCATTGGTCAGTACATACATCGGAAATGACTGCTCATCCTCTTTCTGCAGCCATATTGGGAGAATCTCTTTCATATTCTTAAAGAATATCTGATCGGATATTTCCATATTTTCCATTCCGGTTCTGTACAGTTCTTCTTCTGAAATCCCCCACATATCCCGATATTTATTCTTAACATCCATAGTCTCTAATTCGTCTCCGCGTTCACTGATCTTTATGTAATACACCACTGCAAAGTCCAGATAAAAGCGGTGTGGCATATCTGTCAGCAGTTCCCTATTCTGTTCCGCATTGATAAGCTTTACACATATTTTGGATTTCATCTGATTCCAGTTCATCAGGTCCGCAATCTTGATATCAGGGATATAGTTCATATGCTCCATGATTACATCGTAAACAGTAGCAGAAACTTCTTTCAGTGAAATCTTGGAATGGAGAAACATATTGTAATATCCGTCAAGATATACGATTGGCTGTGCCTGATTCTCTGTACCAGAAATTGTAATCCCCACAAAAGATGTACTATTATTCTTATGAATGGTAGTAGTCCACGCACTAAAATCCCCATCTGCTTTCTCTCTAACACCTGCTAATACCTCTTCTGCAAATTCATTTAACTGCATCATAATTTATCCCAACCTTTCTTTAAGCTGCTTTACTCTTAGTTTTCTTTAAACTGTTAATTGCCTTCTGGCAGGTTTCTTCTGACATTTCCTGAATACTCTGTACCTTGTATCTCTTTAATACTGTATTCAATGCCACGCCTGTCCGTTCCAATTCCCTGTTAATGGACTGCTCATAATCCATTATCTTATTTTCTTTTGGAAACTTTGCTATAGATGAGTTCTTTAGCGTCACTTTAGGAAACAGGCTGTATACAATCTGCTTGTTTTGATTGATAATGACTAGTCCTGAGATTTCCCTGCTCTCGTTATAACTGATTTCTTCTATTTTAAATTTATCGTATGTAATACATTTATCATTTTTCTTTTGAATGGTTGCTTTTGCCGCCGGAATCCAGATGAATGGGGCAGAATACAACTCCCTGCCAATACCAACGCTTACACAAGCTCTTTTAAAGGAATCACTTGCCTGCCCTTTTTCTTTTTCTGTATAGCTTTCCGTACCTACATCCATTTTGGCTATCCACTGGTTTTTGCTCTCATCCCAGATACGCACGGTACAATAAAGATTATCTCCGATCAGTTCATGCTGACGCTGCCAGTTCATTGCACCAAATGTTTCATCCAGAATCTTCATATCTGCCCTAGCATCCTTATAGAGCAGTAGTGATAATCCTTTTTCACTGATTGTACCGACTCGGCACTCAATTTCATCACTTTTTAATAGACGGATCTGATTCATGCTGCCATCCTTTCTGTATTCTTTCCTGTATCAGAAAACAGTTTTTTCATTTCAGCTGCTACATGCCGTTCCATTTCAGCATACTGACTATCTGTTTTCTTTAACCATAATTCATAAAAATAGTTCAAAATATTACGATAGTTCATCAGAATCCTTAATTCCTCATCTGACAGTTTCATTGCAAGTTCCTTTAAAATTTCATAAATATTTATCATACAGTCAATCTCATAACAGCGTGCATAGATAGCACCACTGTTTTCTTCCAGTACAGAAGCCTTATAGGACTGGTATTCACCATAGATTCGTTCCAGAAAATATTCTCTCATCTGCCCCTCCTAAGCTACCAGCAATCGTCTGTACTGACTCTGGGTAAGATAATCATTATAAATATTGGGTTTCTCTGTCTTTAATCGTTTTGTATCCACGGAACTTTTGCTGATCTGTTTCCATGAGATTTTACGATTCCCGACAATACCTGTTTCTGCTTCTTTCAGATAATTTTTCAACTGGTTTCCGGCTGCATTTTTGGCAACCTCTACATCTTTTAACTGTTTAGACAGTCTTTCGTATTCCTCACAGATAGGAATTACTTCTTCAGGAAGAGTAATGGTTTCTCCATTGGAATGACTGAATTTACTGTTAAAATAATTAGTTGTAGCTTCAGAGCCATCTGGAACAGGTTCGATACCACCAAGGACATTTTCTTCCCAGAAGTGTTTTTCCATAAGAATGATTTTCTCGATCATCTCTTCGTCACGTTCCATCATATGGCAGTAGAAGTGATTGCCTCCCACAATTGCCGCAATATAAGTTCTTTTGGCTCCTGTGACTGCCATATAATGCTGAATCTGCAAGATGTAAGGAGCTGGTATGCCTTCTTCCCAGATATCCTGCTTAAATGCGGAAGCTGTCTTTGCTTCAAAGATGGCCATTTCTCCATTATCGTTGATTGTTCCGTCAAGGTTTGCTGTCATAAACGGATATTCCTCACTCTGCAGAATCATGTGCTTCTGGCGTACCTTGATTCCGGTTCTGGCTGTAAACTCTTTTCTTACGATTGGCTCCAGAAGAGTTCCAAAATGAGTGTATTCCGTATCACCTTCTTCCAACTTCACCTGACCAGTCTTCTCAAGCCATAACTGATGGACCGATTTAAACGGATTGATTCCTGCAAGAATAGAAACGTCTGAACCACCGATTCCCTGTGTCCTGTACTTCAACCATTCTTCATGGCTGAGATCTTTTGTTTTCGCTAAAATCTTCATATTCTTTTCTCCATTTCTGACTGAAATACTCCTGCACGTTCATGTGCAGGAGCAGTCTTTAATTTTATTTACCATCTTGAATTTAAGCGGCTGACAATACCATCTGGTATGCTTTGTCAATCATTGGATGTCCTTCAATAGTGCGGGAAAACAGACTTTCTTTGTAATTGGCACGTTCTCTTAAAGGTTTTGCATGCGTAGAAAAGTCTGAAATAGCATTGATAAAACGATATCCGTTCTTTCCAACACCTTGCAGATCAGGTGCATCAAAGTATCTGCTTTTTGCATCCTCACGAAGTTTGATGATGTTTCTGTGCTGTTGCGGGCTGGCATTATCCGGTTCAGGAATCAGTTCATTGATAAACTCCATCACCTTGCTGTCCAGAAGCTTGATCTGACCGAGCACATCAAAGCTCTTTCCAAGTTCTGCCATATATTTTCCTGCAAAAAGAAGGGTATTCCTTGCTTCATCCATTTTTCCGTTAATATCTCCTGTGTGGTAACAGCTCCAGCTTCTTTTAGCGGTAGAAAGTGCAAGATTCAGTGTGTTACTGCAAACAACACGAACTGGTGTCATTGCTACCTTGATTGCAGAACTACCATCATGGGCGTTCATAAATACAAGGAATGGTGAGATTTCTTCGCCATTGATAATATATTGATGCGGAAGTCTTGCTAAAAGCCATGTACGTCTGCCTCCCTGCAGACTTCCAGCTGTTTCGTAACGTACACCTTCGCCAAGAAGTTCATCTGTAAAAGCAAAGGCTCCGCTGTTCTGAACTACTTTATAACGATCTGTTACAATACCAAGTACACTGTTATCTCTGTCTCTCACATTTGCTTTGAATCCAGGAATCACGCTACTTCCGTCAGATGTGATAATATCTTTCTGAATCACATTCCAGTCTAATCCTGCAAGCTCCAGAGCCTTCTGTGAATCCGGTGCCTCACTTACGATGGTTCCTAATCCATGCCATGGTTTTTCTCTTACTGAAAACATTGTTTCTACTAATGCTGCCATAATAAATCCTCCAATTCTTAAACATATTTTTATAGCTGTGAATGATATCGTTTCACCAGTAGTCAGGAATTCTGTGTGCCTCCTTTCCTTGTTCCTGTAACAATTCCGGTAGATATCTAAGTGCTAACGAGTCCAAAGAAGCACTGTATTCTATTGCTTCTTCACAACTATAATATCTGCCTGTATTTTTGGAGTTTTTCAAAAATAGACAAAAAAATTACCACAGGCAGTTAAGCCTGTGGCAGTTTACTATGCTCCACTACGTTCCTTTATGTTCCTGCAAGGCGGATCATGTCCGGCTAATTGCATTTATATAATATACAATTCAATCAAACGGCTTTTCATAACAGGCTTACAATATCATTTTAATAATAGCGACAGGGATTAAAGCCCAGCCCAAAAGCGTTCCCATAATTACTTTCTGTAAAAAAATGGTATTCCCAGCTCCGATCAATATTTTATTGGCATAGATTGTCCTTCCTGTTGCCCAATACCCCAAGACCATATATATAAAAAGTAAAATCATCTCTTTTCCTCTTCCCTGTTCCTTAGTATTATTTTTATCCTTATCTTAAATTTATACCTCCATATTCCAATCATGCGACCACTGATAGTGGTCATTTTATAGTCCTGTAATTCTTTTAAAACCATCCGCATCATGCTATAATTTTTTTGATTATAAACAGCGTATACAAGGAGTTTTTGCTATGGGAAAAATCACAGAAGAAAACAGAAGAGCTTTAGAAAATGCAACAAATTATGATGATGCTACACTAACCGGAATGATAAGCGGTGAATTTACCACAGCTTTAGCAAGATTGATTGAAAAGAAACAGGTTCCGGTTCTTCATATAGTAGAAAATACCCATATTTCCAAGTCCTACATTAATAAGCTGAGAAATCCTTCAGAAAAATCGGTACACCCGGGACGTTATGTCATCATTGATATCTGTCTTGCAATCAATGCTACTCTTGACGAAACAAACTATCTTCTGAAAATGGCTCAGTATCAGGAGTTATATACCCGAAATCCAGCAGAAGCTCTTATCATATGGGGAATGCTGAAAGGACTGACAGGAAAGGAAATACGAGAAATGCTTCACTCAAAAGGATTTGATAATATTTTTAAAGAAAACTGATCTGGAGGATACACCATGAGAACACTCCTGAAAGAAGATTTCCAAAAGGAATTTTTGATTTATAAAAGACAGGATTCTTCAAAATCAACAATTGCCTGTATTGCTATGGTAGAAGGTACCGATAAAAATCCATTTCCAGTTTTCCTGAAAGAAACTGATGCAAAAAGAGCTGAAATTTATGATAAACTTACCGGGTTGTGGAATCCTTATATCGCAGATACTTATGAAGTACTGGAAGTTACTGATTCGGACAAGCCAAATGTGCCAAGATATTTTGCCGTTACAGAATATGTCACTGCAACAGGAAGTCCCAATAATGAATCTATATCACTGGCAGAGTATATTAAGCGAAATGGAGCTGTCAGTGAAAAAACGGCTCTTGTTCTTTGTATTCAATTATGCACTGGCTTAAAGGAATTTCATAAGAAAGGATTTGTTCACAGAGATTTAAAACCGGATAATCTTATGATTTCTCATTACGATTCTGATAATATACAAATCAAAATCGTGGATTTTGGCGGTGCCAAATGGAACAATCCTGATAAACACGCTGATACTACCGTAGTTGGTACATTAGGCTATCAGGCTCCGGAAAGTCTGGCTGTTCCAGCTACAGAACAGTCAGATATATATTCCATTGGATGTATTTTAAATTATTTACTGACAGGTCAGGAACCTGGACTGATTCCATATAAAGGAAATCATTATATCGAAAATATTATAGAAATAGCAACAAGCAACGATCCATGCGACCGATATGACGGTGTTACTGAAATGCAAAAGCACTTGAACATCAAACTGGCAAACGTTTTATTGACAGAATTCCGATTCTGCGTGCCTTTCCCGGTTTTCGCTCGGATACTTTGGGAAATATGTTGATTGCGGGAATCATTTACCTTTCTCTGATTCCTCTGATTGCATTTACGCTTCAAAACTACACGCCGATTTCTTCCTTTTTAGAAATCTATCTGCCTTATATTATCGTTCCACAAGTTGTTCTTTTTAACATGGGAAACCTGCAGCGGATATTTCCTGAACGCCTTCACAGAAACAACCGCCTGTTCTTTAAAATCCGGCTGACAATTCTGCTGGTTGCATTTTTAGAGCCTGCAATTATCAATTATGCTCTTACTACGTTAAATTTGAGGTGACACTGTGAGTAAAACTACAAAAGAAATCTATCAGGAGAATCAGCTCGTAACTGAATCGATCAATAAAATTATGGAAGAAGCGTCTACCGACAGAGAGGTTCTTTCCAGGCTTCGTAACTTAAAAATCTCTACACAGACACAGCTTGCAAAGAGCCAGATAGACTATTATATTCATCAGATTCGAAGAAAGCATCAGAAAAAAGCCGGACACATGGTACTTTATATTGCACTGTTGTTTTATCTGCTTTTTATTCTGTACCGCACTTATCTGTACTTGCATCCAGAGACTTACACAATTACATCCATTCTTGGTACAACAGCGGAACAATCTGTATATGGTATCTTTCTTTTTCCTGTAATTCTCTTGAGTTATTATGTACTGAGCTTTCTGTTAAGAAAGCGAAAATAGCAAAAACTCTCCAAGTAATAAGCATGGCTGAACCCCTCCGGATTCAGCCTTTATTGTCTGCTATCTCATATGCAATTACATCTCTATGTATTTTCTCTTCTAATCAGCACACTTTCTTTTAATATAATCATTTACACTTTTAACAGGTATCTTCCATGTTCCAACTTTAAAAGCTTTTATCTCTCCTGACTGTAATAATTTATAAGCTGTTGTTGCTGATATAAATAAACGGTCACAAAGCTGCTCGATTGACAGCAATTCATTTTCATCAACAGGTGTATTCATATGCTCGTCTCCTTTATCTGTATTTTTCTATACCTTTATGTTTCATCAGAAATATTTTTATCAACAAAAAATAAAGGAAATTAACACAAGCCAGACAAAAGTAATCATTACCAGTCACAAATAACGTTTGTAAAAAATAACCAATGAACACTATGGTAAAGGTCTGGAGAGATTCCTACCTTGCAGGGTTTTTCATTATATATACTATATACATTATTATCTTATTTCTTATATACCATATATAGATATTATTACTATATATACCTAATATTATGATAAACATAAGGAGAACTATCATTATGAAAAAAGGAACTTTACTTGTAGTCCGTAAACCATATCAGGGAGATACTGTTATTCAGAACACTTTAAATTATGCCATCGGATCGCTGTTTGCAGATGAAGAAGATATACTGACATCATATATTGATAATGAAGATGACTCCGATCAGATTATTGAAGAATATTACCGTTTACAGGCACCTTATAATATGACAGACCATAGAAGAATGTTTCATTTCATTCTCACAACCCGAACCTCAAAATCCATGTGTACTATATTGGAAGAAGGTGCTTACGCTTTACAGGACTATTTCTCATCCATTGGATATCAGGCTGTCATGGTTCTGCATTCCGGCAGTTACAACGATGCGTTAAACTATCACTATCATATTCTTCTCAATCCTATTTCCACCACAGGCTACCGCATACAAGACAAGTATCAGACTTATCAGGATATTGTGAATTATCTAAATCAGTACACTCATGCCCTGTGGGACTGGAAATATCGTTCAAATTGTTAACAATCCTGCTAAGAAGAAATTATGTTATACAAATTATCTAAAATATATTGCTGTGCTTTTTTATTGTAAAGATTTACAACATATTTATTTCCCTTTTCATCCGTATTACTACCCACAGTTATTCCCAGTATTCTTCCTTTTAGAGTAGGATACTTTTTATTATTTTTATCAACACATAAATAGTTCTGCTCCTTTAAATATTCAGTTATTGTTTCAGTTCTTAGCCTCAACATATTAGCTGTACAATACTTTTGGTTTAAATCACATACCAATTGGGATATTGTTACATATTCCTGCTCTGTTTCATATTTTATTAAATCTTCTTGATATATATAAAATGATATTTTTTTCATAACTAGTATTCCCACATTATTGAGTCTAACTCTTTCAAAATTTTATTTCCTAATTCTCCATCTACCATCTTTACAAAATATGCTTTTCCATATATATAGTCTTTAAAAAAACTTTTGTGATTATTAATTTTTTCCAGATGAGATGTTACACCAAATTTTCTGCAAAAATATATCTCTTTATATAATTCTTTTAGATATTTTTTAGGAATACTCACCTTTTCATTAACAATAAGACCTGTCACCTCTTGTCGCTGATAATAATATGCGTATCTTATTTTATCTTCATTAACACAAAAATGTTCTTCTTGAATTATTTGTGTTACGACTGGTATCATGTTTTTAACATTAGAATTTCCAGAAAAGGTTATATCATCCGCATATCTGGAATATTCAGCATTATATCTTTTAGCCAAATTATTCAATCTTACATCTAAATGTCTTGCAACAATGTTTGAAATCATAGGACTAGCTGGAGATCCTTGCGGTAAAACACCATTTTTTGTCAATAATTTTGAAAAATAATATGAAACTTTCTTTGTGTATCCCTTCTTATAGAAAATATTAAATACATCTTTTTGTTTAATAGATGGGAAAAAATCTTTTAAATCCATATTCAGCACACATTCTTTTCCAACATGTAACCTTGCATTATCATAGATAGATCTTCCTTTTCGAAACCCATAACATTTCTCATGTATTTCTATTTTATTTAATATATTTTTTAAAATCCAGCTCTGAATTTCTTTTAGTCTATCACTTGGAATATCAATTATTCGGAAACCACCCCTTTTTTTCGGTATTTGAATTTCCTTATAAAACCAATTATCTTCAGCAAATAAATAAAATGCAAGTTCTGCCGTTTCATAACCTAATAATAACGACAAATGTTTAAAATCAAAAATTACAGGTACGTTATTATCACACAAGTTTTGTGCGTATTCAGAGCATAATTTAATATATTCTTCATCCATTCCCTGCTCTTTCATTTTTTCTTGCAATTTGTGAACATAATTCATATTTTTCTCCTTCGCTTTTTAGCGAAGCTGTATCTGCTACCTTATCTAATTGAAAATTCTCATTATAAATCATTGACAAGCAATGATTTATAATGATAGTAAAGTTATTGAGCAACTCCAGTTGCGAAATAGCTTTACTATCAGGAAAAGAGCGTAAGCCTTTTCCTGATAATAAATGTATGAAACTTAATCATTATGAAAACCAACTTGATTTTCGTTTTCTAACAGATACAGCTCTTATTATTATACTACCATTCAAATCCGATTGGTATATATGTTTCATAAATATCCAATACTTCTTTTTTTAAACCTTTATTTTCATCATTTATAAAAAAATTTCTCATGTTCTTTTCTTCTAAGAGTTTTTCTCCAATTTTTGCAATTACGACATATCCATTAATACAAACTAAATATCCTAATCCCAAAAGGTGTTCAATGGATTTTTCCATTTCTGAATATGTCATTCCCATTAATTGTGTAAGTTGATTAAAATTATATCTTTTATAGCGCGATTTAAAATACGCTAAGATTAAAATTTCCTGATATTTCAAATCACTATTATCTACATTTTGTTTCATACTGACGCCTTCTTCTCTCATTCTTTTTTTTATGATAACATTTCCAACCTGGCTCATCCTCTAGTTCTCTTGGAAATATAGGATTATTTTCACCAGATGGGAACCAAAAAAGTCCTAATGTATCATTTGGCGAATTATTATAAAATGCCATAAGTGCCTCTGCATTTTTAAATCCCAAAATATACTTATTATCTATTTTTACTTTTTGAGACATCTCAATGAACTTATTTTTTTCCATATCAGATGCTGTTTTAAAGGCTTTTTTCTTAACAGAATACGCTATTATATGTATATCTATTCCATGTTTTTTTGCATAATTATCTATGTATACCTTTGCATCTTCCACAATTTCTATTGCAATTAAAATTATACGTTTTCCTACCATGGACTTTTTCTGTCTTTTTAAGAATTCTACAAACTGGTTTCCTGTCCCACTACAATCATCCACAAATACAACATTTTTAATATTTTCCCAATCGTTTTCATTAATATTATCTAAAGAATCATAATAAATTTTTTTATTTAATCCGCTCACTAAACGATGTATTTGACAATATTCATGTGAACTATTCAATTTTCCATCTGCTTTTCTAACAACACTTATGACACTATCATCATTTGATACTCCAAATACTTTCCGAGATTCATCACTGAGTTCCTTTATCAATTTATTAATGTTCCCTAGAGGATAATAATTAAACTTTTCTAATATTTTACACAAAATATCTTTTTCTTCTTCATCAAAATCTTTTATCCAATCATCAAACTTATCCATAGCAAAATTTATGCGATCATCAAGTTCATTTTCAGCCCATTTCTCTACGCATTTTATAAATACATCATTTATATTCATCTAAAGCAACTCCATATCCTAATACACTTCCACTATTCCATTATTCAACCAATATTTTCATCAACGAATCATTTTTACACTTTTTAATAATTATAACATCTACATATCCTATATAAAAGTTGATTATTTAATTCTGCCTTTTGAGATAATTTTTTTCTAAAGCACTCTCAAATTAATTCCTTATATATTACATATTTTTCTTTTCACACAATCATATTATTCCACCTGATAACAGAACCAGAATAGAACCAGAACAAAAGCAAAGAGACCGGAAATACCCTGTTTCCAAGGCTTTCCAGTCTCTAAATGTACCAAATTTTTTATTCAAACTCAATCGTACCCGGCGGCTTGCTGGTCAGATCATAGAATACGCGGTTAACGCCCTTAACTTCGTTAATAATGCGGTTCATAACTTTATTCAGTACTGCATACGGAATCTCAGCAGATTCGGCTGTCATGAAGTCGATAGTCTTCACTGCGCGGAGCGCTACAGCGTAATCATAAGTTCTGAAGTCACCCATAA
>OLSO01001154.1_pt1 | contig 21629 bp, 19 predicted proteins | sample 1672441 | NCBI WGS metagenome assembly OLSO01 (sample SAMEA3136686, study PRJEB25190) | human gut metagenome | biome: human gut; feature: human-associated habitat; material: faeces | place: Austria | collected 2013 | reverse complement strand
ACAACTTTTTCATAAAAAAATATCGTACAGGGCTTTCTGATGTATAATGAGTTTGCTCCAAAACATTACAAAGGAAAGTGACCCTGTACGACAAAGACATTATACAACGAAAAGACTCTGACTGGTAGACTTCACAAATATTTTTTGATTTATTTTGAAACTTTTTCTGCTCCAACAGCAGATACTTTGTTTTTACTCGTTTTATCAATACTAACATTGGAATCTGGACATTCCATTCGATTTTTATATCAGCACTTTTTGTCTGGGATTACCACAAAATCCCTCAATACCTTTTACCACGCATGTTCCTATGCAAAAGTTGATTATTCCCACTTTATGAATATCACAGCTAAAGTTGCTTTGAGAATGATACCGGATTCACTGGCAACACAGCCGATATTTCTTTGTGTGGATGATACCATGGTAGCAAAGGCCGGAACTCGGTTTGAGAATGTTTCAAAACTCTTTGACCATGCCGCACATAATGGTTCCAATTATCTGAATGGACACTGCTTTGTAAGTATTATGCTTTGCATACCTGTATGGAAGAATGACAGGATGAAATATATTCCGCTGTTTTTGTACTCGTTCCGGTGGAATATTGAAACAAGCTACTATGAGCAGAAAACCTTCTGGTCACTTTGCAGGTATATGGTACGAAGCTGCAAGGGTATTGAAATGCTGGTAAATCTGATCAATATCTGTTATTGTGCAATGAAGATCTTACCCTATCAGGATGAGCAGTTTTCCGAATACCGTACAAAAAGTGTACAGGAGTTTCGTTTTGAATTAAGTCAGGGCATTCGCAGCCAGATATTTTTGACCAATTTCGTTAGAAACATCGAAACACATATAAAATCAAATGTTATCATAAAGGCTTTAAAACAGCTGATTCGTCAGCAAGTCTATTAATTATAAAGTTGTAAACTGGTGTAAACAGAAAGAACATCATACATATATCGGCTTGATGGGGTATGGCGTATTTTCACGCCAATTCTAAAAGTACCAGTGCTAAAGAACTTCAAAAAAAGCCGGGAATCATTTATAATATAGAACATAAACATGGAACGAAATCATGTCATAGGAAGAAATGTATTTTGAGAGGAGGCTCTTATAAATGCTGAGTATTATTTATGGAGATGTGAAAAACAGTATTTATAATACAAATGTTTATTTTAACAACTCTGATTATCTCCAAAAAGCCCGGAAATACGGGCATTTCACGGGATATAAGAACTGAATTTACTACCGATTTACTACTTTCGGATTGAGCTTTGACACGCTTCTACTTTCCCGTGAAGCCCACCGCCCAAATAGTGACACATCGAAAATCAAATACGACACCGCAGACGGCGGCGTTCTCTTTTCCCCTTTGGGGAGATCAGGACGCCGCTTTTTTTGCGCCCAAAACCAGAAAGGAGGCGACCGCCTATGTACTTTACTTCCGGCAGCGACCGGGCCTTTGAACAGCTCATGCAGACGAGGCCGGGCGCAGATCATTTTGACAACGGCGAGGCCGGATCGCCGGAGGACTGCGGCACCTGCCGTTTCTACCGCCCGCACTGGAAGTACCAGTTTTGTGTGTATGAGGAATGTCCCTACCAGCCGGGCAAGCTCACCGCCCTTGACGGTGCGGTGAAATTTCAAGTGAAAGGAGTGGACGACGAGATGGCAGTTTTTCGAGTGGAGAAAAACCGTGGCTACACGGTGATGTCCAACCACCACCTGCGGAACAAGGACTTGTCCCTGAAAGCCAAGGGCCTGCTGTCGCAAATGCTGTCCTTGCCGGAGGATTGGGACTTTACGCTGAAAGGCTTGTCCCTTATCAACCGGGAGCAGATCGACGCGATCCGGGCGGCTGTCCGGGAGCTGGAAAAGGCGGGCTATATCGTGCGTTCCCGTGAGCGTGACAGCCAAGGCCGCCTGCGCGGGGCGGATTACATCATTTACGAACAGCCCCAGCCTGTGCCGGATTCACCTACATTGGAAAATCCAACATTGGATAATCCAACGCAGGAAACCCCTACGCAGGAAAAACCAACGCAATTAAATAAAGATAGATCAAGTAAAGAGAAATCAATGACAGATGGATCAAATACCGATTCCATTCCTATCCTTTCCCCTCCCTCTCCTTTGGGGGAAGAAGCGGCTGCGCCGCCGGAACGGAAAGGAACGGGAGCGAAATCACAGAGCGCCGTAGAGATTTATCGGGAGATCATCAAGGACAACATCGAGTATGAACACCTTTGCCAGTACGCCAAGGGGATTGACCGGGATATGCTGGACGAGATTGTGGACTTGCTGGTGGAAACCGTATGCAGCGCCCGAAAGACTATCCGCATTGCCGGGGACGATTACCCCGCCGAGCTGGTGAAATCCAAGCTGATGAAACTGGACAGTTCTCACATTGAGTTTGTCTTTGACTGTATCAGCAAAAACACCACGGAAATACGGAACATCAAAAAATACCTGCTGGCGGTTCTGTTCAACGCCCCAAGCACCATCAACGGCTATTACACGGCGCTGGTGGCCCACGACATGAACACAGGCAAAATCTGAAAGGAGGACGACCCTATGAAACAGGGTGCTTTGATTTTTGACGAGCAGACAGACCGCTACGACATCCGCTTTGACCTTGCAGACTATTACGGCGGCCTGCACTGCGGAGAAACTTTTGATGTGATGGTGGGCGGCAGATGGAGGCCGACCCGCATTGAAATGGCCGAGAACTGGTATCTGGTGGGAATCCATGCCGACGACCTCTCTGGCCTGCGGGTGCGGATTTAAGCCATCCGCCTGCCTGCTGACTTTCCAAAGGAGGGATAGCAGTTGCAGGAAGAAGTAGACCAGAAAACCATAGCGTTAGCGGTTAAGACGGGCAAGCTCACCGCCCAAGTGCTGCAAGCGGCCATCCGAAAATATCTGGCCGCCCGGCAGAAAGGGACGGGCAAGGCCCATCACGGACAGCAGAGCTTACGGCAGCTCAAAAAGGACGGTTCCGCCCTGTCCAACATTGAGATCACCGACGCCAACATCGGCCTGTTTAAGCCCTGCGCCAAGAAATACGACATTGATTTTACCTTGCGGAAAGACCGCACTACCCATCCGCCCCGGTATATCGTGATCTTCAAATCCAAGCAGGCGGACAATCTGGAACAGGCGTTTAAGGAGTTTACGGCCAAGAAGCTCAAACAGCAGGAGCGCCCCTCCATCCGAAAGACCCTTGCCGTCCTGAAAGAAAAGGCAGCGGCCAGAAGCAGCCAGCAGGCCAAGGAGAAAATCAAGGAAAGGGGGCTGTCACGATGAAGCCGGAAATGAAAAAGCTGATCATCGCCAACCTGCCCTACCTGCTGTTTGTTTACCTGTTCGGCAAGCTGGGACAGACCTACCGGCTGGCGGCTGGGGCGGACTTGTCGGAAAAGCTATTGCACCTTGCGGACGGCTTTTCCCTTGCCTTTGAAAGCGCCGCCCCCAGCTTCCACCTGTTCGATCTGGCGGTGGGCGTGGCCGGTGCGGTGGCGCTGCGGCTGATGGTGTACTGCAAAAGCAAGAACGCCAAGAAATACCGCCGGGGTGTCGAGTACGGCAGCGCCCGTTGGGGCAGCCCCAAAGATATAGCCCCGTACATCGACCCGGTGTTTGACAACAACATCCTCCTGACCCAGACGGAACGCCTCACCATGAACAACCGGCCCAAAGACCCCAGGACCGCCCGGAACAAAAATGTGCTGGTGATCGGCGGTTCCGGCAGCGGCAAGACCCGGTTCTTTGTGAAGCCCAACCTCATGCAGTGCGTGTCCAAGGACTACCCGACCTCATTCGTGATTACCGACCCGAAAGGAAGTCTGATCGGCGAGGTGGGCCAGCTCCTTGTGCGGTGCGGCTACCGGGTAAAAGTGCTGAATACCATTAACTTTTCCAAGAGTATGCGCTACAACCCGTTTCGCTACATCCATTCGGAAAAGGACATTTTGAAGCTGGTAAACACTCTGATCTGTAACACCAAGGGCGAGGGCGAAAAAAGCGCCGAGGATTTTTGGATCAAATCGGAACGCCTGCTGTATTCGGCCCTCATTGGCTATATCTGGTACGAAGCGCCGGACGATGAAATGAATTTCACTACGCTGCTTGAAATGATAAATGCCAGTGAAGCCCGCGAGGACGACCCGGAATTTCAATCCCCGGTAGACCAGATGTTTGAACGGCTGGAAGAAAAAGACCCGGAACACTTTGCGGTGCGCCAGTACCGTAAATTCCTGCTGTCGGCGGGCAAGACCCGCAGCTCCATTTTGATAAGCTGCGGAGCCAGATTAGCGCCCTTTGACATCCGGGAGGTGCGGGAGCTGATGGAGGACGACGAACTGGAACTTGATACCATCGGGGATAAAAAAACGGCCCTGTTCCTGATTATGTCGGACACGGACACGACCTTTAATTTCATTCTGGCAATGGTGCAAAGCCAGCTTATCAACCTTTTGTGCGACCGGGCCGACGACAAATACGGCGGGCGGCTGCCCGTCCATGTGCGGCTGATTCTGGACGAGTTCGCCAACATCGGCCAGATTCCAAACTTTGACAAGCTGATTGCCACCATACGAAGCCGGGAAATCTCGGCTTCTATTATTTTGCAGAGCCAGTCGCAGCTAAAGGCCATTTACAAGGACGCGGCGGAAATCATTTCCGACAACTGCGACTGTACGCTGTTCCTTAGTGGCCGGGGCAAGAACGCCAAGGAGATTGCGGAGGTGCTGGGCAAGGAAACCATTGACAGCTACAACCAGAGCGAGAACCGGGGCGCGCAGACCTCCCACGGACTGAATTACCAAAAACTCGGAAAGGAGCTGATGAGCCAAGACGAAATTGCAACGATGGACGGAGGCAAGTGTATTTTGCAGGTGCGCGGCGTGAGGCCGTTTTTCAGTGAGAAATACGACATCACCCGCCACCCCCGCTATCAATACCTCTCGGACGCCGACAAAAAGAACACCTTTGATGTGGACAGCTACCTGTCGTCCCTGCGCCGGAAAAAGCGGCGCGTGATAACGGAGGACGAACCCTTTGACCTCTACGACATTGAGCTGTCGGATGAAGATTTTGCCGTAGAATAAAGCGGCCATAGAGAAAGGAGCGTGACCGATGGGACACTCGGACGAATGGACATTTGCGGATTATTTCAGGTATGAGAAAGAAATCTACCGGGCGATCATTTCCGCTGCGGTTCTGTGCCAGTGGATTGCGGAACATGATACCCCGCCCACGGACGGGGAAGCCGAAGAACTTGTAAGGGAAATAGACCGCAGACTGTGTGAAGCATGGGGCGAGATTTTTTCGCTGGCTGTGCTGAAATGGCGGGACGGCCAGTAACTCCGGGCCGTCTGCGGATTGTGAGGCTGCCGCTATGTATGGCGGCTTTTTTGTACCCAAACACCATCACGATCTGAATTTATGGAGGTAAATTTATGGAATTTTTCAATAGTGCAGTTGATACTTTGCAGACCATTGTTGTGGGCCTCGGCGGCGCGCTTTGCGTATGGGGCGGCGTCAATCTTTTGGAGGGATACGGGGCGGACAACCCGGCGAGCAAGAGCCAGGGAATCAAGCAGCTTGTCGCCGGAGGTGGTGTTGCCCTGATCGGCATGACACTTGTTCCTCTGCTGTCCGGGCTGCTGGGATAACCCCATGTGTGTTAGAAAACCCTCCGCGCCCTCTCTGATCTGGGAGGGCGCGGGAAAGGAGGTGTCCCCACATGATCGGTGATTTAATCGGGGAATGGATCAAAGGAATCCTGATCGACGGTATCATGGGCAACCTGTCCGGCCTGTTTAACACAGTCAATACCAAAGTCGGGGAAATCGCGTCGGATGTGGGCAGTACCCCGCAGGACTGGAACGGCGGCATTTTCTCCATGCTGCAAAACCTGTCCGAAACGGTTATCGTCCCCATTGCGGCGGCCATTCTCGCCCTCGTGATGTGCTATGAGCTGATCGACATGATTGTGGAAAAGAACAATATGCACGACTTCGACAGCTCCATGTTCTTCCGCTGGATTTTCAAAAGCGCCTTTGCCATCCTCATTGTGACGAACACATGGAATATCGTCATGGGCGTATTTGACGCCACCCAACAGGTCGTCAACCAGAGCGCCGGGGTGATTATCGGAGATACCAGCATTGATTTTGACACGCTGCTCCCCGATCTGGAAAGCCGCCTTGAAGCAATGGACATCGGGCCGCTGCTGGGCCTGTGGTTCCAGACCCTTGTTGTGGGGCTGACGATGAACATTCTTTCCATCTGCATTTTCCTTGTGACCTATGGAAGAATGATTGAAATTTACGCCGTGACCGCATTGGGGCCGATCCCCCTTGCCACGCTGGGCAATGCAGAGTGGCGCGGCATGGGCCAGAACTACTTGAAATCCCTGCTTGCGCTGGGCTTCCAAGCCTTTTTAGTCATGGTGGTTGTCGGGATTTATGCGGTGCTGATCCAGCAGATCGGAACCGCCGACGACATATCCGGCGCGATCTGGGGCTGTATGGGCTATACCGTTTTGCTTTGCTTCTGTCTGTTCAAGACCGGCAGCATATCGAAAGCCGTATTTACCGCACATTAACAGACAGGAGGAATACCAGCTATCGAGGAAACACAAAAGAAAACCTACAACATCCTTTACGCCGACCCGCCGTGGCGATATGAGTGCAAGCGGACAGGGGCGGCGGAACATCACTATCCCACCATGAGCATTGACGAGCTGTGCGCCCTGCCGGTGGAAACGCTGGCGGAAAAAGACTGCCTCTTATTTTTGTGGGCAACTTTCCCCCAGCTCCCGGAGGCGCTGCGTCTGATTAAGGCGTGGGGCTTCACCTTTAAGACCGTGGCCTTTATCTGGCTGAAATTGAACCGCAAAAGCCCCACATGGTTTTACGGGCTGGGCTACTGGACGAGAGGAAACGCGGAAATCTGCCTGCTTGCCAAGCGGGGCCATCCCAAGCGTTACTCCAAAAGCGTCCATCAGTTTATCATTTCCCCGGTGGAGGAACACAGCAAGAAACCAGACATTACCCGCGAGAAAATCATAGAGCTTGCGGGCGACCTGCCCCGCGCAGAACTGTTTGCCAGACAGAAAATCCCCGGCTGGGATGCGTGGGGCAACGAAGTGGACAGCGATTTTTCCCTGTCCGTACCAGAAACGAGGTGACTTTTTATGGCTTATGTAACTGTCCCCAAGGATTTAACCAAGGTCAAATCCAAGGTAGTATTCGGGCTGACGAAACGCCAGCTCATTTGTTTTGGCGGTGCGCTGCTTGTAGGCATCCCGCTTTTCTTTTTGATCCGGGGCCGCGTCCCGACCAGCGCGGCGGCGCTCATTATGGTGTTCGCCATGCTGCCGGGCTTTCTGCTGGCGCTTTACGAAAAACACGGCCAGCCCCTTGAAGTGGTGGCGCGCCAGATCGTCGAGTGCTGCTTCATCCAGCCCAAGGAACGCCCCTACCAGACCAACAACGCTTATACCGCCCTTGTGCGGCAATCCCAAATGGAAAAGGAGGTCAACGCCATTGTCCAAAAAGCAAAAGAACGAAACGAGCGCAAAAGCGCCGGTCAAGCTCACCCGCGCCGAAAAGAAAGAAATTCAGGCTGTCATCCGAAAGTATAAGGGCGACGGCAAGCCCCATTCGGCGCAGACCAGTATTCCCTATGAGGCCATGTATCAGGACGGCGTATGCCGGGTGACGCCCCGCACCTTTTCCAAGTGCATTGAGTTTACGGACATCAGCTACCAACTGGCGCAGGCGGACACCAAGACCGCCATCTTTGAAAACCTGTGCGACCTCTACAACTATCTGGACGCCTCCATTCATGTGCAGTTTTCCTTTATCAACCGCAAGATTGACCCCAAGCAGTACGCCAAGAGCTTTGAAATCCGGGCGCAGGGGGACGACTTCGACGACATCCGCAGCGAGTATTCCGACATTTTGCAAGACCAGCTTGTGAACGGGAACAACGGCCTGATGAAGCGGAAATTTATGACCTACACCATTGAGGCGGACAGCCTGAAAATGGCCCGCGCCAGACTGCGCCGGATCGAAACCGACCTTTTGGGATATTTCAAGAGCATGGGGGCCTCCGCGTGGGGACTGGACGCCAAGGAACGGCTGGAAGTCATGCACAGCATTTTCCACCCGGACGGGGAACCGTTCTCCTTTGACTGGAAGTGGCTTGCCCCGTCGGGGCTTTCTACCAAGGACTTTATCGCCCCGTCCTCGTTCCGCTTCGGCAATGCCCGGATGTTCGGGCTGGGCGGCAAATACGGGGCGGTGAGCTTCCTGCAAATCCTCTCCCCGGAGCTGTCGGATGAAATGCTGGCCGACTTTCTCAACACGGAAAACGGCATTGTGGTGAACCTCCATGTGCAGGCCATCGACCAGAGCGACGCCATTAAGACGGTCAAGCGCAAGATCACCGACCTTGACGCCATGAAGATTCAGGAACAGAAACGGGCGGTAAGAAGCGGTTACGACATGGATATACTTCCCAGCGACCTTGCCACCTACGGGCAGGACGCCAAGGAGCTGCTAAAGACCTTGCAGAGCCGGAATGAACGAATGTTTCAGCTTACCTTTTTGGTGCTGAACACCGCAGACACCCGGCAAAAGCTGGAAAACGATGTGTTCTGGGCTGCCGGGATCGCCCAGAAATACAACTGTTCCCTTGTACGGCTGGACTACCAGCAGGAACAGGGGCTTATGAGCAGCCTGCCGCTGGGGGCCAGCCACATCCAGATTGAACGCTCCCTGACGACTTCCAGCGTGGCCGTGTTCGTCCCCTTTGTAACGCAGGAGCTTTTTCAGGGCGGCGACGCCATGTATTACGGGATCAACGCCAAGACCGGCAACATGATTATGCTCGACCGCAAACGGGCGAGGTGTCCCAACGGGCTAAAGCTGGGGACACCGGGAAGCGGCAAAAGTATGAGCTGTAAATCAGAAATTTTGAGCGTGTTCCTCTGCACCCCGGACGATGTGTATATCTGTGATCCAGAGGCCGAGTATTACCCCCTTGTGAAGCGGCTGCATGGGCAGGTGGTGAAGCTGTCGCCTACCAGCAAAAACTATGTGAACCCGCTGGACATCAACCTGAATTACTCCGAGGACGAAAACCCGCTGGCCTTGAAATCCGACTTTGTGCTGTCGTTCTGTGAGCTTGTCATGGGCGGCAAGAACGGGCTGGAAGCCATTGAAAAGACGGTGATCGACCGGGCGGTACAGGTGATCTACCGGCCTTATCTGGCAGACCCCAAGCCGGAAAATATGCCCATCCTTGCAGACCTGCACAAAGCCCTGTTAGACCAGCATATCCCGGAGGCTGACCGGGTGGCGCAGGCCCTTGACCTGTATGTGTCCGGTAGCTTAAATGTGTTCAACCACAGAACCAACATCGACATCAAAAACCGCATTGTGGCCTTTGACATCAAGGAGCTGGGCAAGCAACTAAAGAAAATCGGTATGCTCATTGTCCAAGACCAGATTTGGGGGCGCGTCACCCAAAACCGCAGTAAGGGCAAGGCGACATGGTATTTCTGTGATGAGTTCCACCTGCTTTTGCGTGAGGAACAGACGGCGGCCTTTTCCTGCGAGATTTGGAAGCGTTTCCGTAAGTGGGGCGGGATTCCCACAGGTGCGACGCAGAATGTGAAAGACCTGCTTTCCTCCCCGGAAATTGAGAACATTTTGGAAAACAGCGACTTTATCTGCCTGCTCAATCAGGCCAGCGGCGACCGCAAAATCCTTGCGGAACGGCTGAACATTTCGCCCCAGCAATTACGGTATGTGGACAATTCCGAACCCGGCGAGGGGCTTCTCATTTACGAAAATGTGATCCTGCCCTTTAAGAACCCCATCCCGAAAAACACCCAGCTCTACCAGATCATGACGACCCGGTTAGGCGAGGGGGCGACGGTATGAGCGCCCTAACACATTTCAGCCTGTTTTCCGGGATCGGCGGGATCGACCTTGCGGCGGAAGCCGCAGGGTTTACCACCGTATGCCAGTGCGAATGGGCGGATTTCCCGATGGAAGTTTTGAAAAAGCACTGGCCGCAGGTACCAAAATTCCGGGACATTACCACAGTGACAAAGGAGGCATTTTTTGAAAAAACAGGACGAGAAACGACCACACTTATTTCCGGGGGATTCCCCTGCCAGCCCTTTTCCAGCGCCGGGAAACAACGGGGATTTGAGGACGAACGGTATTTATGGCCCGAAATGCTCCGCATTATCCGGGAACTGCACCCCTCTTGGGTGCTTGGAGAAAATGTTGCTGGCTTCATCCATCTGGGGCTCGACAAGACGGTTTTTGACTTGGAGCAGGCAGGCTACGCCGTTAGGGTTTTCGTACTTCCTGCTGTCGCCGTCGGCGCATGGCATGAGCGCAAAAGAACTTTCATCATCGGCCATGCTGCTTCCCACGCCCCTTGCCAGCGACACGGGGGATGTGGGGAAAACTGTCGATGTGCGGATGACCCCGACCGGGAGCTTCCGAAAATACAATCCCAGCGGAACCGTATGGACGGCGCGGCTGTCATGGGCGGTTTACAAACTGCTGGGCAGCCCGCCGGGGGATGTGAAACTGAACCCCGACTGGGTGGAATGGCTGATGGGATTCCCCCGGAGATGGACGGACATTCCATGTGGGCCAAAGAACCGGCGCAAATCCCGTACTTAATCAGCGACCCGCCGGCGAATGTGGCAAAGCGGTTAAAGACTTTGGGAAACGCAGTTGTTCCCCCGCAGGTGTACCCCATCCTGCGCTATATTGCAGAGATTGAAACCGGGCGCTGCCGGAACAGACAGCAAGGAGGTGATCGGATATGGAACCCTTAAAACCCCGCGACAAGGTAACGCAGCACATGACCCGCGACGGCCTGACGCTGGATAACCAGACCACCGGCGAAAGCGTCAATGTGTCCAGCCGGGAGGCCGAGCAGGAATACACCGCCCAGCCGGAGGGCGCGGCGGAAAAAATACTGGAACGGGCGGACGAACTGCACGACCGCCACAAGGCAAGGAAAGCGGCCAAGGACGCCGGAAAAACCGTGGCGCAGGCCACCGGCCCCGTTTCCCGGTTGCAGTTTACCGCCGAGGAACGGGCCTCCCCGGAGCTGGCCCCGTATATCAAAAAGGCAGAAAAACGGGCGGATCAGCTGGAAGCGGCCAAAGAAGCCCTGCCGAAAAAGCGCGTCGTCACCAAGGAAACTGTTTATGACGAGGCCAAGGGCAAGGCTAAAAGCAGGCTGTATTTTGACAAGGTGGAGAAATCCCCTCCCCAGCTCAAACCAAACCCGGCCAGCCGCCCCATACAGGAAGCCGGGCTTTATCTCCACGGAAAAATCCACGAGGTAGAACACGAAAATGTGGGCGTGGAGGGCGGCCACAAGGGGGAGGAACTGGCGGAACGGCAGGTGGGCCGCATGATCCGCAGCGGCGTCCACCGCCACAAGCTCAAACCCTACCGGGCCGCAGCCAAGGCCGAGCGAAAGTCCATCGCTGCCAACGCCGAGTTTGCGTATCAAAAATCCCTGCGGGACAACCCGGAGCTGGCGCAGGCGGTCAAGAACCCCGTTTCCCGCTTCTGGCAGAAACAGCACATCAAGCGGGAATATGCCAAGGCAGCAAGGGCGGCGGGTCAGACCGCACAGGGGGCCGCAGGCACCGCCAAGACCACGGGTGCCGCAGCCAAGAAAGTCGCAGAAAAAAGCAGACAGGCCGCATCCTTTGCCGCCCGGCACTGGAAAGGGGCGCTGATCGTCGGCGGCGTGGGCCTCATGCTCCTGCTGGTGATGGGCGGCCTGCAATCCTGCACCGCCATGTTTGGCAGCACCGGGACGGGCCTTGCCGCCACCTCCTATCTCTCCGAGAACAGTGATATGCTGGGAGCCGAAGCCGCCTATGCCGCGCTGGAAGCAGACTTGCAGCACGAACTTGACAACTACGAAAGCCTGCACCCTGGCTATGACGAATACCGTTTCGATCTGGACGAGATCAAACATGACCCCTATGTGCTGACCTCCATCCTCTCCGCGCTGCATAACGGCGTGTTCACTTTGGGGGAGGTACAGGGCGACCTTGCCATGCTCTTTGAAAAGCAGTACATCCTGACCCAGACCATCGAAACGGAAACCCGCTACCGCACCGAAACGAGGACGGACAGCGAGGGAAACACCTATACCGTGGAAGTTCCCTACACCTATTACATCTGCAATGTGAAGCTGGAAAACTTTGACCTGTCCCACCTGCCCATCTACATTCTCACCGAGGAACAGATGGGCTTTTATGCTGCCTATATGCAGACTTTGGGCAACCGGCCAGACCTGTTTCCCAACGGCAGCTATCCCCACGCCTCCACCCCGAAAGAGCCGACCTACTATGAAATCCCCCCGGAGGCGCTAAAGGACGAAGCCTTTGCCGCCATGATCGCGGAGGCGGAAAAGTATGTGGGCTATCCCTATGTGTGGGGCGGCAGCTCCCCAAGCACCAGCTTTGATTGTTCCGGCTTCATTAGCTGGGTTATCAATCATTCCGGCTGGAATGTGGGACGCCAGACGGCGCAGGGGCTTTACAACATCTGCACCCCCGTTTCCCCGGAGCAGGCCAAGCCCGGCGACCTTGTATTTTTCGTCGGCACTTACGACACTGTCGGGATGTCCCATGTGGGGCTGTATGTGGGAAATTCGGTCATGCTGCACTGCGGCGACCCCATTTCCTACACGAACCTCAATTCAAGCTACTGGCAGCAGCATTTTTATTGTTACGGGCGTTTGCCTTAAACGCCAGAAAGGAGTTTTTGACTATGGCAATGAACAAATTGGAACGCATTGAAAAGGATATTGAGAAAACCAAGGGCAAGATCGCGGAGCTGCAAAAGCAGCTTCGGGAGCTGGAAGCGGCCAAGACCGAACAGGAAAACTTGCAGATCGTCCAGCTTGTGCGCGGCCTCAACATGACCCCGCAGGAGTTCGCCGCCTTTGTGCGCGGCGGTGCGTTGCAGGCGGCCCCGGCCCCGATCCCGGACTTTGAACAGGAGGACAGCGCCCATGAAGAAATCTAAACTGTTCCGCACCTTGACGCTGGCCGTGGCCGCTGCGCTCTGCATGGCGACCACGACCGTTACCGCCTACGCCGGGGGCGCTGACCCTGACCCTGTGCCGCTGCCGGAAACCACCGAGGCCCCCGCAGAAGTGCCGGAGGAAACCGAAGAACCCACCACCGGCGGCATGGAGCCGGAGGGCGTACCCGTTACCCCGCAGGGCAACGCTACGCTGGTGGATGATTTTTTCGGGGATAAACAGCTTATCACCGTTACCACCAAGGCCGGGAATTATTTTTACATCCTGATCGACCGGGCTAACGAGGATAAGGAAACGGCGGTGCATTTTCTCAACCAAGTGGACGACGCCGACCTGCAAGCCTTGTTGGAGGACGGGAAAAAAGAGCCGGAGGTCTGCACCTGTACGGCCAAATGTCAAGCCGGGGCCGTCAATACGGCCTGCCCGGTCTGTAAAAACAACCTGACCGCCTGCAACGGGCCGGAGCCGAAGCCCCCCCAGCCGGAGGAAGAAAAGCCGCAGGAGGAAAAGCCAAGCGGCATGGGCGGCCTTGTGGTGTTCTTTGTGATAGTGCTGCTGGGCGGCGGCGCAGCCCTCTACTTCCTGAAATTCAAAAAGGAAAAAGCTGACACCACAGGAAATGACGATCTGGCCGAGTATGACTTTGGAGAGGACGAGGACGACGAGGACGAAGCCCCGGAGCCGGACGAGGATATGACAGACGAAGATGGAAATAAGGAGGACGAAGTATGAGCTATCAGTTAGTAATTGCAGAGAAACCAAGCGTAGCCCGCAGCATTGCGGGTGTGATCGGCGCGGACAAGAAACAGGACGGTTATATGGAGGGGAATGGCTATCTGGTGAGCTGGTGTATCGGCCACCTTGTTTCCCTTGCCGACGCTGGGACTTATGACGAGCGTTTCAAAAAATGGCGCTATGACGACCTGCCGATTCTGCCGCAGGAATGGCAGTACATCATTCCCGACGATAAGAAAAAGCAGTTTGACACCCTGCGTTCTTTGATGGAGCGCCCCGATGTCACCGGCCTTGTGTGCGCCGCCGACGCCGGGCGCGAGGGGGAATTGATTTTCCGTTTCGTCTACCAGATGGCGGGCTGCAAGAAACCGTTTCAGCGCCTTTGGATTTCCAGCATGGAGGATGCGGCCATTAAAGACGGCTTTGCCCACCTGAAACCGGGAGCCGATTATGATAACCTGTATCAGTCGGCCCTTTGCCGGGCGCAGGCGGATTGGCTGGTGGGGATCAACGCGACCCGGCTGTTCTCCATCCTCTACCACAAGACCCTGACCGTGGGCCGTGTCCAGACGCCGACCCTGAAAATGCTGGTTGACCGGGAGGCCAAGATCAGCAGCTTTCAGAAAGAGAAATACCACATCGTCCAGATCGCGGCGGGCGGCATGGAGGCGGCCAGTGAACGCATGGGAAACGCTGCCGACGCCAAGGCCCTGAAAGCCGCCTGTGAAACGGCGCAGGCCGTTTGTGTGTCAGTGACACGGGAGAAAAAGACGGAGCAGCCGCCCCGCCTCTATGACCTCACCACCTTGCAGCGGGAGGCAAACCGCCTGTTTGGATTTACCGCCAAGCAGACCCTTGACTATGCCCAGCAGCTTTACGAAAAGAAGCTGCTGACCTATCCCCGCACCGACAGCCAGTATTTGACCGATGATATGCTGCCAACGGCGGAAAACCTTGTGTCCGGTCTGTGGCCGCTGCTTCCCTTTGTGGCGGGGCTTGGCCTGTCCCCGCAGTTTGGCCGGGTGCTGAACAGCAAAAAGGTGAGCGACCACCACGCCATTGTCCCGACAATGGAATTTGTGCAGAAAGGCTTTGACGGGCTGACCGAGGGCGAAAAGAAACTGCTGTCCCTTGTGTGCTGCAAGCTGCTGTGCGCCGTGGCCGCGCCCCATGTGTACGAAGCTGTCACCGCTACATTCACCTGTGCCGGGAACACCTTTACCGCCAAGGGAAAGACCATCCTGACCCCCGGCTGGAAAGAGCTTGACCGCCGCTTTAAGGCGTCGTTCAAAACAGACGCCGACGACACCGCCCCGGAGCCTGCGCAGGAACTTCCCAAAATTACCGAGGGACAGACCTTTGACAAGGTAACTGCCGCCGTCACCGAACATTTCACAACACCGCCAAAATCCTACACGGAAGATACCCTGCTTTCCGCTATGGAGCGCGCCGGTGCGGACGATCTGCCGGAGGACGCCGAGCGGCAGGGATTGGGAACCCCGGCCACCCGCGCCTCCATCTTAGAAAAGCTGGTGCAGATGGGCTTTGTGGAGCGCAGGGGCAAACAGCTACTTCCCACCAAGGACGGCCATAACCTTGCCTGTGTGCTGCCGGAGGCGCTGACCTCTCCCCAGCTTACGGCACAGTGGGAAACGGAGCTGACGGCCATTGCCAAGGGGCAGGCCGACCCGGAGGGCTTCATGGCTGGCATTGCAGAAATGACAAGGGGCCTGATCGCAAACTACTCCCAGATCAGCGAGGACGCGCAGAAGTTGTTTCAGACCGAGCGTGTGGTTATCGGCAAATGTCCGCGCTGCGGGGAAAGCGTCTACGAGGGCAAAAAGAACTACTACTGCGGAAACCGAAGCTGCCAGTTTGTCATGTGGAAGAATGACCGATTTTTTGAGGAACGGGGCAAGGCGTTCACCCCGAAGATCGCCGCCGCGCTCCTTAAAGATGGAAAAGCAAAGGTAAAGGGCCTGCGCTCCATGAAAACCGGCAAGACCTATGACGGGACGGTGCTTTTGGCCGATACCGGCGGCAAGTATGTAAACTACCGCGTGGAACAGAGGGGCAAGAACTAAAAACAGCAAGAACTAAAAACAGCAAGCATAGGGAGTGTAGCCACACTCCCGGCAAAATCCCTGACCCGGCGCACCTGCCGGGCCGGGGATTTTCTCTTTGGGGAAGCCCCAAACCCCTTGTATCAGATCACCACCATAGAAAGGATGTGAACTCCAAATGTCTTACAGCTCCTACGACCATGACGATTTAGAACCGGCCAGCACTATGCGGATCGAGCGCCGGATTTACTTTGAAAGCGGCAAGGCCGATCTTTCCGAAGCGGTAAAGCTGCCCCTTGCAGAGCTTCTTTCCCTGCGGGCGGAAAGCGCCGCCGCAGAACAGGAAGTGTTTGACCGCCTGAAAGAACAGGCCGCCGCATGGGAGGAACAGGCTGGAAGAACCCTGTTTCTGGATAAAGCTCTTGAATATGCCCGGACGCTTCCCGTCACCCACACCGCAAACCAGTGGGAGGCCCCGGACGAATACCGCCATATCCGCAGCAACATGGTTTACCAGATGGATTATTCCATTTCCGAGAACACCCGGTACGACAGCGCCGCCCAAAAATCCGTTCCCTACTCGTGGACGCTCCGCTGGAGCCTCCGCACCAACGCGCCGGGCAGCTACCGGCAGGCCAAGATCGCCGGACAGGATCGGAAAGTCTTTGCCAGCCGGGAAGAACTGGACAAGTACCTGAATGGCCGGATCAAAGCCCACGACCATTACTTTACCGAAATTTCCCCGGCCATCCCCAAGGAATACGCCGACTGTTTTAAGGTCAATGGCTGCCTGCTCCCCGGCTATACCATCGAGGGGGAGGAACCGGCAAAAGCCGCAGCACTTCCCGCGCAGGAAGAAACCGCGCAGCCGCAGCAGACCACAGCCACCTCGGAAAGGAGGGAACCCGTGAACGAAGTATTTTCCATTTTTCTTGATAGCCGCGCCGAGGCGCAGACCGGCGGGCCGCATGGGTACTGGCTTTCCTTGCCGACTACCGCCGAACAGGTGCAGGAAGCCCTAAAGGAAATCCATATCACCGCCGACAACCAGCAGGACTTGTTTATTGACGGCTTTTCTGCCCCGGAGGGAAAACCGCTGGAACTGCCGGAGGATTTGATAAAAGCCGCCAGCGTGGACGAACTGAACTTCCTTGCTGCCCAGCTTCAAAGGCTGGACGCCGTGGAGCTTGCGGAGCTGAACGCCGCCATGCAGTCCCCGGCGAAAATGCAGACCATCGGGCAGCTTTTGGACTACGCCGAAAACACCGATTGTTTTGTCTTAATCAACGCCAAGGACAACCGCAGTCTGGGGGAATATTATCTGAATGATTCCGGGCTGTTTGTCGTTCCCGACCCGTGGAAACCGGCCATTGACACCGACCGGCTGGGGAGCTTTATCGCCAACGAGGAACAGGGAACCTTTACCGATTACGGTTATATCCTGCGAACCAGCGACGAATGGCAGCGCGTCCATGAGGGACAGCCGGTGCCGGAACCATACCGGGTGATGGCCTATCCCGCGCCGGAAATTCTGCGGGAGGAAAGCAAGGTGCAGCCGGAGGCGGCAGCGCCTACAAAGGCCCCGCAGCCTGTCACCCCCATTCTCTTAAACGGCCAGAACAGCGCCGAGCGCATGAAAGAGATCACCGACCGGCTGGAAACCGGCATACAGGAGCTTTTCGAGAGTGAACGCTACAAAGCCTATCTCACCACCATGTCCAAGTTCCACAGTTACAGCTTCAACAACACCCTCCTGATCGCCATGCAGGGCGGACAGCTTGTGGCGGGCTACAACAAGTGGCGGGACGATTTTCACCGCAATGTAAAGAAAGGCGAAAAGGCCATCAAGATACTGGCCCCGGCCCCGTTCAAGGCGAAAAAGGAAGTGCAAAAGCTGGACGCACAGGGCAGGCCGGTGATGGGTAAGGACGGAAAGCCTGTTACCGAAGTACAGGAAATACAGGTTCCGGCCTTTAAGATCGTTTCCGTCTTTGATGTGAGCCAGACCGAGGGGGAACCGCTGCCCTCTATCGGCGTGGAAGAACTGACCGGCAGCGTGGAACGCTACGGGGAATTTTTCAAGGCGCTGGAACAGACCTCCCCGGTTCCCATTGGTTTTGAGGATATTCCGGGCGGTTCCCACGGCTACTACCACCTGACGGAAAAGCGGATCGCCATTCAGGAGGGCATGAGCGAATTACAGACCCTAAAGACGGCCATCCATGAGATCGCCCATTCCAAGCTCCACGCCATCGACCCGGAAGCCCCGGCCATTGAGCAGGCCGACCGCCCCGACAGCCGCACCCGCGAGGTGCAGGCCGAAAGCGTGGCCTATGCCGTCTGCCAGCACTACGGGCTGGACACCTCCGACTATTCCTTTGGCTATGTGGCCGGTTGGAGTTCCGGCAAGGACTTGAAAGAGCTGAAAGCCTCCCTTGAAACCATCCGGGCCACCGCCCATGAACTGATTACCACCATTGACGGCCACCTTGCCCAGCTTCAGAAAGAACGGCAGGCCCAGCAGGAGCAGCCGCAGGCCGCGCCGATGGAACAGGCCGCCGAGCAGCCAGACCCGGACAGCGTATTTTCCAAGCTGCCCCCGGAGCAACAGCAGGAAATGACCGACAGCGTAAAGGCCATGCTGCAAACCCTCATTGACGCGGATTTGAAATCCACCGGCGAAGTGTCGCAGGAAACCAAGGAGGCGGCGCAGGCACAGGGCTTTACCATTGCCGGGGACGGAACGCTGGAACAGGCAGAAGCCCCGCAGGAGGCCGCCTACCGTCTGGAAAGCAGCGATTACCTGTATATCCAGACATCGGAAACCGGCTATGATTACACGCTGTACGGCCCCGACTACAAGGAACTGGACGGAGGCCAGCTTGACAATCCCGACCTGTCCCTTGCGGAAGCCGGAAAAGAAATCCTTGCCATCCATGAGCGACCGGCTGGGACGATGGAACCCCTGACCGGCGACGGGCTGGATGATTTTCTGGAAGCAACCGAACAGGCCAACGCCATTCCCCAGCCGCAGGCGTGGAACGGGATCGACGGCCTTTTGAATGGAAAGCCGTTCATTCCGGAGGCGTCCCCGGCTGACCGAGCCGCCGCCCTGATTGAGCTGGCGGAGAAAAACGCCCCGCGTTTGGGCAGCGAGGAACGGCAGTTGATCGTGGCCTATGCCGAATCCGTGGGCGATACTGACAAGGTGATCGGGCTTATCAACCGCCTGTGCGAACAGGGCTACGAGCTGCAAAAGGGCCAGATGGATTCCTTTGTGAAAAGCGAGATCGAAAGTGAGATTGCCGTTGCCAACGCCCAGCGGCAGATCGCACAGAATCCGGCAGCGGAGCCGGTTGTCACGATCCTTTGGAGTGAAAGCCCCCATTTGAAAGACGGCCAGCAAATGCCGCTGCATGAAGCTGAGGCCGTTTTCAAGGAGCTGGACAGCGCCAGACGCCATGACCGGGAGCAGCCGGGCTATACGGGCCATTGGTACGACAAGACCAAGTTCCGCATTGACTTTACCATGCAGGGCCAGCCGGACAGCTACGAGGGGCGGCAGGACTTTGGCGACGGGGACGGTTCCCTGATCCAGCATATCCGGGGCTATCACGAATACTACGCGCAGGATGAAAGCTGGAAAAACCATGTGCTGCACCATGAGGGGCCGGAGGCATGGGAGGCGGACAAGGCCCAGCGGGATATGCTGCTGCATGAGTTCATCCCGTATATGGAGCTGCATTGCAATCTGGCCGCTATGGAGCAGGAGACCCGGCGTCCGCTGCGATCCGGGGAAACCCTGACGCCGGAACAGACCGCTTATTTCAATGCGGTTTTGGACTATGTAAAGGAGTGCCGCCCGCTTCTCAATCAAGGCCAGTACCATTTGCCGGAGCCGCCGCAGCTTGCCGACTTCGACCAGAGTTTGCAGGACTACAAAAAACAGATCGAGGCAGAGCTGGAACAGGAGGCCGCCGCTGCCGGGCTGACGGTGGAGGAATATGTTGCCTCTGATTATGAGGCCCCGGCGCAGCCCAACTTTTCCATCTACCAAGTGCCGCCCGGCCCGGAGGGGCGCGACTTCCGCTACCGTTCCTATGAGGACTTGCAGGCAGATGGGCTTTCGGTGGACAGGAAGAATTACCAGCTTGTCTACACCGCGCCGCTGGACAAGGACACCACACTGGACGAGATTTACCGCCGCTTCAATATAGAACATCCCGCCGATTACAAGGGACATTCCCTCTCTACGGGGGATATTGTGGTGTTCCGGCAGGATGGGAAACAGACCGCCTATTATGTGGACGAGGGGGCCGACTACCGGCAGGTGCCGGAGTTCTTCGCCCAGCCGGAAAAGCAGCTCACGCCGGACGAGTGCATGACCGGCGAACAAATCCAGACGCCGAGAGGCCGTTTCTATCTGACCGACAGGAGCCGGGAACAGATGGAGGCCGCCGGGTATGGATTCCACCACCAGTCGGAGGACGGCAGGTATCTCATTATGGCAAACGGCACAAGGGCCTTTGCCATCCCCGCCCAGCCAGAAAGTCATATCAAGACGGCGGAAATGTCCACCGAACAGAACTACAACATGATCGACGGCATGATGAACAACGCCCCGTCTATGGAGGAACTGGAAGCAAGGGCAAAAGCCGGGGAACAGATTTCCCTTTTGGATGTGGCCGAGGCAGCCAAGGCGGAGGCCAAAAAGCCCAAGCAGACCCGAAAGACGACGCAGAAACAAAAGAAACCGTCCATCCGGGCGCAGCTTGCCGCCGCCAAGGAGGAACAGAAAAAGAAGCCCCCGGCGCGGGAAAAATCAAAAGAAATGGAGGTATGAGGAATGTATTTCACCGTGGAAGAAGAAAACCTGATCTGTCTGTATCACAACACCGACCGCCGCAGGACGGCGGCAAATCTCCGGGCAGCTTTGCCGGACATGGACAGGGAAATGGCGGCGCTGGCCTGCCAGACCGCCGATAAGCTGGACGCCATGAGTGACGCCGACTTTGCGGCGCAGCGGTTCCACTTCACAGACGAATAAGCAAAACGCCGGGCGCGGGGGCTGTCAAAGCCTCTGCGTCCGGCATTTCTTTTTTTGCAACAAAGCATAATCAAAACCAGCTTGCCTTTTCATTTCTAAACTGGGGCGTATCACTATGCTCATAGGGATTATAATGATTCAGATTGCACCCAAATTCTTTTAATGACTTAATTTTGTTCTCGTCTGTCCACTCAATCAAAGAGATTCCGTCAAATTCTTCTATGCTCCCATTGTCCATTTCGTTTTTGAAATACCACTCAACGATTGTCTGATTTTCCTTGTGGAAGAATTGTTTAATTTCCCAAGTAACGACTTTGCCACGGGTATTCCATTCCTGAAACCAGTGCTTCACAGTTTTTCGATTGCAATATTGGGGACTCCAACTTTCTGTATATAGAACATCCTCTGTAAAAATTTCATCTATTCCAAAATCCTGTTGCTCCAACCACATATCAAACCAACGCTGGATAATCTTTTCTCTTTCATTCATGGATAATCACCCCGATCTCGTTTATTTACTCGAATTATAGCACTGCACAAAATCAGTGTCCATGCCAAAATTCAGCCGGGACAAAGAACTGAAAAGTTATCTTTGTCCCGGCGCTTCTTTTTTGTCCTTTTTCCCGCATTTAGAACCCTGTTTTCGGGAGAACAGGATAACTTTA
>OLSO01001149.1_pt1 | contig 21685 bp, 18 predicted proteins | sample 1672441 | NCBI WGS metagenome assembly OLSO01 (sample SAMEA3136686, study PRJEB25190) | human gut metagenome | biome: human gut; feature: human-associated habitat; material: faeces | place: Austria | collected 2013 | reverse complement strand
TCTCGTAGATATGAGCATTCTCCACAGGTATTGCTGCTCCCAGCCTTGTATATCTGCGAAGCTGTGATTTCACCCTCGCCACCAGTTCCAGCGGATTAAAAGGTTTTGTCACATAATCATCTGCTCCTACATTTAATCCAAGGATCTTATCTGCATCTTCTGATTTTGCAGAAAGAATAATGATCGGAAGAGGATTCTCTTCCCTTATCTTCAAAGTAGCCCGGATGCCATCCAGCTTCGGCATCATAATATCTATGATCAGCAGATCCACCGGCTGACTGCGCAGTATATTGATTGCTTCCAAACCATCATATGCTTTAAAAACCACATAGCCTTCCTGCTCCAGATAAATACTGATTGCCTCTACAATGTCTTTATCATCATCACAGACCAGAATATTCGCCACTTTACACACCTCCCTCATCATCCGAAATGCCTGCCTGAAATCTTTCATGTACAGACACCTCGGCTTCTTATTTTGTGTTTCTACTATTAGAATAATCAAAGCATCTTAATATGAAAGGGACAAATTCTTAAGATTTTCTTATGATTATTCACTTTTCGCAGCCGAAATCCAATTCTTCTATTCGTTCCGCTGTATACATTTTTTATCTCACCTTTTTCCCCTTGTCTTCCACCCACATAAGAATAATGCCTTTTTATTATATCATTTCACATATACTATTTTCCAGAGAAATTGTATTGACAATCCCTATAAAACAAGCTTATAATACAGTAAATTAATACTTACCTAAGAAGAGCGATGTTGTTCACAACATGGCTCTTTTTGCTTTTCAGAGGGAAAATAGCTTACCAGACCGGAATAAGTAATGTCTTCATGTGTTCTGAAAGAAAGGTAAAGTATAAAATTTATGAGGGAGGGAACGATTTATGGATTCTTTAAATGAAATTGTTACCAGAATTGATGACTTTGTCTGGGGACCGGTGATGTTGATCCTGTTGGTCGGAACCGGTATCTTCCTGACTGTGCGCACCAGATTTCTCACATGGCGTAATCTTGGCTATGCGCTGAAAAGCACACTAAGCAAAGAAGCCCGCACCAAGAACCGCGGACAGGGAGATGTATCACCTTTTTCCGCACTGACAACTGCACTTGCAGCCACCATCGGTACCGGAAATATCGTCGGTGTTGCCACAGCTATGGTTTCCGGCGGTCCCGGAGCTCTGGTATGGATGTGGATTTCCGCAGCCTTCGGTCTGACTTCCAAATTCAGTGAATGTATGCTGGCCATCAAATATCGTGAAGTCAATGCAAAAGGCGAAATGAGCGGCGGTCCTATGTACACCATGAAAAAAGGACTGAAAAACAAAACCTTTGGTGCCATTCTTGCATGGCTGTTTGCACTTTTTGCTGTTATCGCTTCCTTTGGTATCGGAAACATGACACAGGGCAACTCCATTGCCAGCGCACTTCACTCCACATTTAATGTGCCGACACAGATTTCCGGAGTTGTGATCACCGTTTTATCCCTGGTCATCATTGTAGGCGGAATCAAATCCATCTCCAAAGTTTCCGCTGTTGTTGTTCCTACCATGGCAATCTTTTACGTTATCTGCGGTCTGATCGTAATCATTGGAAATATTTCCAACCTGCCTTCCGGTCTGGCCATGATCTTCAAAATGGCTTTCTCCGTAAAAGCAGTGGGCGGCGGACTTTGCGGTTCCATCGTTGCTTCCATGATGAATGCCATGAGATTCGGTGTTGCACGTGGTGTCTTCTCCAATGAAGCTGGTATGGGTTCCGCTGCAATCACAGCAGCCGCAGCAACCACTGATAATCCTGTACGTCAGGGCTACATAAACATGACCGGAACCTTCTGGGATACTATCGTTGTATGTACCATCACCGGACTGGCAATTGCCTCCTCCGGAGTACTTGGAACAACAAATGCAGCCGGAGAACTTCTCACAGGCTCTGACGTTACTATCGCAGCTTTCGAAACTATCCTGGGTTCTGCAGGCGGCTGGCTGGTAACCATCGGCATCACATTATTCGCTTTTTCCACCATCCTTGGCTGGGAGTATCATGGTGAAAAAGCTTTCGAGTACCTGTTTGGAACGCACAAATATAATATGGTCTACAGAATCATATTTTCACTGGTAGTCTATATCGGATGTACCCAGACTCTCAGCCTGGTATGGAACTTCTCCGATATCGCCAACGCACTGATGGCTATCCCGAACCTGATCTGCATGCTCCTGTTAAGCGGCGAGATTGCCAAAGATGTAAAAGAATTCCAGCCGGAGATTAAAAAATAATATCCTACATAAAAGAGAGACCAATCCGCACAAGATGGTCTCTCTTTTTACTGCAATTTTTTTCATTTCACCATTGCCCTTACACTTTTTTGTGGTAAACTGTAAAAAAATCATACGTAAAAGCCGAGGTGTAATATGCTCAATAAATTTAACAGCTTTATGGAAAAATGGATGCCCTTTGTAACGCCGGTCTGCCTTATGGTGGGCGTACTTTTTCCGGATATTGCAAGGCATGGTGTACCTTATGTCACCTATGTTTTTGCTTTTATGACCTTTATCGGAGCACTGAAATCCAGGTTCCGGGATATAGCAAATGTATTTAAACGGCCACTTCCTCTGATCCTGATGTTTCTGGTTTTACATATTCTGATTCCGGTGACCGCCTATGGTGTGGGACTTCTGTTTTTTCCGGAAAATATTAATTATATTACCGGAATTATACTGGAGTTTTCGGTTCCTGTTGCAGTGATCAGCCTGATGTGGGTATCCATTTATAATGGAAACAATCCCCTTTCCCTTTCACTGGTCATTTTGGATACCATCCTTTCTCCCTTTCTGATTCCTGCCACATTGAAAATCCTGGTTGGATCCAATATTAAAATGGATACTGCTGGAATGATGAAAGAACTGGTATTTATGATTGCTCTTCCGGCAGTGATCGCCATGTGCCTTAATGAATTCAGTCATGGAAAAGTAATGGAAACCTGGCCAAAAAAACTTGCACCTTTTTCAAAAATGTGTCTGATTTTTGTGGTGACTTCCAATTCCTCCAAGGTTTCTCCCTATATAAAGCATCTGAATGGAGAACGTCTGGCTGTAACAGCTATAATTCTGGTACTGTCTGCCAGCGGATATGCCATTGGCTGGCTGATTGCCATAGTCACAAAACAGAATAAGGAATCTACCGTTTCTATGATCTATGGCTCCGGCATGCGTAACATCAGCGCCGGTGCAGTGATCGCCGGTGCATATTTTCCTGCAGAATGTCTGTTTCCGGTTATGATTGGAACCCTGTTCCAGCAGATTCTGGCTGCATTTTACGGAAGCCTTGTGCGCCGGGTACAAATGTCACAATGTAAAAAAGAGGATATTTGATCCATAATAATTGACGAAAAAATACGAATGTGCTTTAATTAATTTAACTACTTGACTATGTCAATACTATATTTTTTCACATGCATCATATTCTTAAGAAGAACAGGAGGAAAATCAAATGGGACTTATAGCAATCAGCAGTCTGATGCTCTTGGGCGGTATGTATCTGATGATCGCATTCGCATGGTGGCTTCTGCAGATCATTGCCAACTGGAGAATCTTTACCAAAGCAGGGGAGGCCGGATGGAAAAGTATTATTCCAATATATGGCGATTATATTTCTTATAAAATCGCATGGCAGCCTGCATATTTCTGGCTGACTCTCATCCTGGGAATCATATCCTCTTACCTGCAGGGAACTCTGGAAACAAGGGAAAGCTTAACGGTCTACATGCTTGTCATACTGATCAAAATCATACTTGTCATCATCAGCATTATGTATAGCATTAAGCTTGCAAGAGCCTTCGGCAGAGGCACAGGATTCGCCATTGGCCTTATCTTCTTACCGCCAATCTTCATGCTGATCCTTGGCTTCGGCGATGACAGATATTATGGGGCAGATAAATAGACAATCTCTAAATGAAAAATCCTCAAAGCTTATGTTCTGGGGATTTTTTTATAATAATCTAATCACTCAATAAGCACACCACAGGATTTATATTGAAGACATTTTTCTACTGATTTTATAATTTCTTCATCAAAATCTTTTTTCACAGCGTGCAAAAAATTCTTATTTTCTTTCAACGATTTTGTCAGATTTTTTTTCTCTTTTTTATCCAGACTGATCTCATAAAACAGATTTGCCAAAGTTATAATCAATGCTTTATGTTCCATATAATACGCAGTCTCCGATTCATTCATATTAGAAATAAAGTCTTCAAAATCTTTTTCTGTATATTTTGGCAATAATCCCACAATAGGGTTAACTAGTAACTGTGTTGATGACTGCATCAAATTCACATATGCTCCTAACTCATATTGTTGCGCTTCTGTCATACGATTATAATCAGTTCCAAAAGTTTTAATTTTTTGTATTGCCTCCACCAACTTTTTATTTTCATCTTGAATTCGCGTAATACGTTCATTTATTTCAACAATCGCTTCTTCATAAGACTTTGTATCACGCTTACTTACCAAAGTATATACCGTTTCAAGGCATTTCTTTTCATCTCTTGCTTTCCAGATCAATAAACTACTACCCAAAATTGCCATACCAGCTACAACCCAGCCTACCGGTCCTACTAACGCCAGTAATGCCTCCCCTGCAGCCATGCCGCCACCTCCGGCAACAAGTGCACCACCTCCCAGCCACGCCAATGCAGCATTGGTAGCAGCAGCTCCGCTTAAAGTAGAAATAGCTGTTCCGGTAGAAGCAACTCCAAAAGTAGTCGCGACTCCCATAGCTACAGTAGGTCCCAACGCAACAACAGCAACTCCTGCCCCTACCCCAGCTGCAGCTTCTCCAACGTTTTTTACCACAAATATTCTATAATCTGATTCAATCTTTTCAGCCTGTTGTTTCCAGCTTAACTGAACTTCCTTCATCTGCTCATATTGAATGCGCTGTTCATGCGGAACATTACGTATAACATCAAATAACTTCTGTATAGCTTCTAAATTCACATATATTTTTTCAGTATATCTTCCCAATTCATCTATTTTTTCATTCGTTTTTACTATTACCGCCTGGGCTTGTTCCTGAGCAAGTTCAAGTTTCGACTTTTTCTTTTTCATAAGTTCCACCTGTTTTAAAATATTCATCGATATCCTTTTTTTCTCTTAATACGTTCTGTTTGGGCACCCCTCTCAATTCGGCTAACTTTACTGTTTTTTCAAAGGCACTTACATACCTATCGCTGTTCTTCAGATCTTTCACAAAATGCATCATCAACTGATCATTATACCTGCGTTCCAGTTTATTTAATTCTTCTATATAGTTCTCAAGTATTACCTGCTCTCTTTCTGCAAATAAAACCTGTTCCTCTCCTTGTCTCCTTTTTAAAACGTGCATTCCTTCCCCATATAAGGAAACTGTAAATCTGCTAATACCAGTAATATTAAGTCTTAGTAAAAATTCTGCAGGATTAAAAGCACCACTTCCTGATACAAAGCCACGCACAGCTGCATCTCCCATATCCAATAAACAAAAAGTACCGTGTGCCACAGTAAGCATTCTCTTAACAGTCGCATTAGAAAAAGGTTCACAGGTTTTCCAAATCGACTTAAAAGAATATTCTGTCTGTTCAACATCTGAAAAATATCTAAACATCCTTCTTACAGCATAAATAGTTCTGACAACCATTTCGTTAATAAATACCGGAATCGCCTGTGCTGCCTGAAAACGAACATCATAACCTTTCTCATATATACTCAAAGCCAGCTCATTTATTTCCTTATTAAGTTTTGATACCGGAATACCTATAGAATTTTTTACAGCAATAATATCATTAATCCATACCCAAAAAGGAGATGGCAGCCCCATACCACGCCCTTTTCCTCTAGATGACCCTGATAAATCAGAAATCAAATGACCAAACCAATTAGCAAACCCGCAGAACAGTTTGCCTGGAATATCTTTTCCACTCAATTCAAATTGATCATCTGCTTTTTCAAGGCAGATCAATTGTCCATCGGAAACAAAATGTGAGGTATTTTGAAATTGATCCATTATTGAAAAAAACAGTCCGCACAGATTTGGATTATGGGCCAATGATTTAAAATGATGATTGGAAGGACTTAAGTCAAATATAAAACTTGCAGCATCTCCTCGCCCACGTTGATCATAGGGAATCTTAAACTTCCTTTCCAGAAAACGGATTGCTGATTTTTCTCCCCCTTCTCCTTTCCAGCCACAACACTTTGCAAAATTCATCGTTCTCTCTGCAAACCATTTATCTGAAATATTTCCAATAAGAGATTCACCTGGTTTCCCTACCAGAAAAATATCAAGAATTCCGCACAAAGCTCCGGAACTTGCAGCAAGGATGTAATCCAGCTTATCACATTCTGGTGTTAAACCTTTAAGTGAATTTCTGGTTTCATTAATACTCTGAAGTTCTGACTGTGCCTGTTTAAGGGCGGTAGAAATAGTTGAACAAAAATCAAACCTATCATCCTGTATCGTCAATTCCAGCACTATATTTGAATCATAACCGGTATATTTATTTTTTTTGTTAAATATAGTATTCTTAAGCACATCATCATCTCCATTTCATTCTACATTGTACCACTACATTACAAAAATCCATCATTTTATTTTTTACGTGATAGTAAAAGGGAGCATATCATTCCCGACAGCTCCCCATTTTTCAAAATCATAATTTTTTTGGCTTTCTCGCTTAACAATGAACGGTTTCTCTAATATCTTTAATATTGATATCAACTTTGTTTCTATTAAAATCATTCCCTCCCATTCCAGTTATATTATACATATCTCTCTGGTACTGTTCCATAAAAATATCTTTATTTTGTCTGCTATTCCCATCAAATACCATTCCTCCTGCTTCTGCCATTATATTGGCTATTACTTGTTCATCATTTTCTATAATTGCCACTATCTTATCAGCCCATGTTAATCCCTTTTTTATGCGACTTTCTACACCCGCGGGATAATATCTTGCCAATTTTCTTAATGTACTCCTATAATAATATCCGTCTATTTTATATTTATCTTCCTGTATATTTTTAAATAGATATTCCGCAACCTGGACCTGTGTTGTCCTTTTCACCGCATCATCAATATAATAGTTTTCATACTTTTCCCATATATCGTATCCCAGATCTAGATACTCAAATATCTCATTTAGTTTCACTTGCTCTTTACACTCTATCCCAAAAGCCCGTTCCATATAATACAGCATATATCCCAGAGCTTCTTTATCCTCTTTCCCAAACATTACATTTGGCAGTTCACTAAGTGAATTAATTCTTGAATCTCTGTATATTATTCTTGCCTGACTTCTAGGAAGCGCCAATGAAGACAATATTCCATCAACATTACTATCGACCACAATATTTGAATACTGAGAAATATCATTTCTACAATATTTTAATAACTGTATAATATATTTGTTGGCAATATGAGCATCATGATTATTTAACAACTTTCTAAATGCACACATTCCTAGCTTTACTATAAATTCACAGGCAACAGCAGCAACAGCAGCATATTCGTTGCCTTGCATATTTTCAAAGACTTTCTGTCCTGCATACTCAGATACAGCATCTGTATTCTGCCCTATATACCTTCCAAAAATCCCGGAAATTGTATACGCACCTGGTTTAATTGCAGGAATCTTCACTTCACTTGCTCCAATATATCTTTCTGTATAATCATTATTCAGTTCTATATTCATTCTGGTACCCCCATTCTTTTCTCTTTTTTTGTATATTGTCTATTTGCCCATAACAACTATTTATGAACTCTTTATCCAAACTATTTCTCAAACCTACCAAAAAACAACTTCCTAAAAATAAAAAGTCCCAATATGCCTCAACAGCTTTATTGTTTTCTTTATTTCTTTCTATTTGTTTAAATATGCTATTCATATGATAAATTAATCTGTCAAGCTTATCAATATCTCCTTCAATATCTCCTCTTTTCCAATCATTGATTTTTTCGCTTGCCCGTTTAATTTGCTTCTTAATTCGTTCTTGCTCACTTTGCACTTCTCCTTTATATAAATGAAGTGCCCATATAGCTCCAATAAAAATTGCAAATTCAAAATAAATCATACTAAAATAAATCAAAATATTTCCTATATTAAGAAGTAGTGAAATTACCGTATATCCCAATGCAATTATGCCAATAATTACAGGCACTATTAATATAATTTCAAAATCAAATTTTTCAATTATTATCCATGTCAATACTGCAGATACTATAAGTGCTATCCAAAGTAAAATAACCAAAGGGTTGTTTAATATTTCCGCTCCTATAATACATACTATAAAAATAACTAATGCCCACTTTTTCAATATCTCCCCTAATATTGTAAAATAATTTTTACTATGAGAATATTCCAAATCTTTTTCTGTCATTTCTTTTTTTAAATTAATTTCTGCATATCTTTCACTCATCTCTTTCATTAATTTTTTAGTATGATTTAATTTTCTCAATATTAAACATTTTCTCTGTTTCCCTATAATCTCATCACTCTCACTTCCCAGAAACTTACTACATAAATCATACTCATCCTTATAATGTTTATGATTATGTACCTTTTTTGAATAGATCTTTTCATAAGCTATGGCTTTATCTTTCATTTTTAAATATTCATTTGCCAATTTATTAAACTCGTCTGCACATTCCTGCTGTTCATTCCATAAATAAGCTCTTTGTCTATATTGAATCCCCACTTCTTTTTTACAATTTTCCAATTCGGAATCCAAGGTCTGATTCTCTTTTTTTATTTCTTTTATATTTCTGTAAATAAATATTCCTACTACTAACAATATTAAATAAAACCAAATCACTTTCATCACCTCTAGTATTTTTGTAAAATCAATTCTGTTGTGTAACTTCTTTATTCACATTCTAATATCCGATATATCCCATCTACAACATCCACTTCTGACAAGCTGATGACTTCTCGATTATCAACCACTTTCTTTATATAAGGCATAACCAGCTTTTTCGCGTATTTTTCCCGCTCTTTACTTGCAAACATATCTCTTAGCTGAGAGTCCCTTAATCCTTTTTGCATTTCTTTAATAATATGGTCTATTTCCTGTTCTGTCAGTAAATATTGAGACGCAATATCTGCAAATACTTTATCTATAATCCTCACCATTGCATCTCTATCATCTTTTATGAACTTATCCATGACAGACCCTGTCATTTTTTCAAGCAATACACCGCCACCTACTGATCCTAACAAACCGCCAATAACTGCCCCGACTGCATTTCCAACCCCTGGTACAATCGTTCCAACAGCACTTCCTGCAGCCGCACCTCCAAGCCATCCACCAGTTCCACCAACAACAGTTGATGTTGTACTTGTAGCATTTTTTATAAATTGTTTTCCTGAAATTCTCTTCCTCGCTAAATTTACTACATCCCCCACTGACAAAATTGCAACAGAACATGCACTAGTGATTGCATTTCCCCGTACTATTTTTGAAGCATTTTTCATTGCTGCAGCACCATAAATATTCTTTCCATTTCTAAATCCATTTGCTAAATACGCTGCCCCTTTTGGTCCAATTGCCTTAACTAAAGATTCGCTGCTTCCAACCAGCATACTATTCACACCTGCTTTTGCCAGCTGCCCCGCTAAAACGGCTGTAACAAATGTCGTTCCGCTAACTTTTAATCCATTAAATGCCGCATTTTTTAATGCCTCTTCTTTCTTTTCACCATTCCAGATAGATGTGGCAAAGGTTAATATTGCTGTAATACCAAAGGTTGATGTTGCTATAATAGTGCCATTTGCTGCATCATATACAAGTGATTCCACAGTACCTGCCTTTGCTATATTTTTCGCCTGTTCATATGTAAAATGTCCCTTACGTACAATATTTTCTGCATCTTTAACATCAGAAACGCCTGACACCTCTCCCCTTTTTATGCTCTCTCGCATCGCCGCAATTGCAGAATCGTATTTATCACTCGGAACCTCTATCTGCATTGGAGAACCGTCTGGATTATAATATCTGAATTTTCCATTCTCAAAACATTCAGATATACACTTACTTCCAGTTTTACAATATTTAGATTGTATTTGAACCCCATCTAAAATACGGTCTGCTCCATTCTTTGCATTATCATCTCCTACAATTTGAGTTTTATGACCAGTATATTTGTCATATAAAGTATTTGCTCGTTCAGCAGCAAATCCATGACCACGTGCTGCATGAAACTTTTCTTCTCCATATATAGTAGATGCATTACTTACATTCCCATAAATTGTTCCTGGAATTCTCTCAGATTTCTTTTTCATAATATTATCCTTGCTTTCAGACATAATTTATAAGTATCAATCAAAGCATTTCGTAATTATAATAATAATTTTACGTCTTTTAGCACCTATTGTAAAGCGTTTTGTCGAAATATCATTAACGTAATATGGAAATAAAGGAGATACTATTTTGTTTGATGTATTAGAGAAAATAACCTCATTACGAGAAGAACGCGGCTGGACTACTTACAAACTTTCAAAGCTGTCTGGGATACCTCAATCCACTATTTCCACATGGTATCGAAAAAATCTTATGCCGCCTATAGATAAACTTGAAATTATATGCCAGGCTTTTGGAATTTCTCTGGCAGAATTTTTTAATAATACTGATGTCTCAATTTCTATGACTGATGATGAAAAAAATATGTTAAAACAATGGACTCTATTAACTCCGTCTCAGAGAACTGCCGTTTTAAATATTATTAATTTATTACTGATCAGGGAATAGTCCATCCTATCCCCTGATCATAATATTTTACTCCGGAATTTTCTCCACATAGCTTCCACCCAGCACAATTGCCAGTGTGGTTCCGCCGCCTATATTATCAAAACTGGTGGTTCCCAGAGGTGCTCCGTAAATTTTCACATAATCATCTTCGAAGACGTCCGGCAGTGCTCCGAAATAATATACCAGATAATTCTCACCTGCATCGTCATATGCCTGGAATGTTGTAAATGTGTTATCTCCTACTTTTTCTTCATTGATGCTGATGACTCCCGCATTGTCCACTACCATGATCTGATCTCCGTAATTGTCGGGACTTTTGGAGATGTTTTTGTATCCGATTTCACTGTCCACATAGGGTGTCAGTGCATCCAGGCCGGAGACCGGAAATAAATCTTCATGAGCATTGATAAAGTCAACAGCCTTTTGACTCATACTGTATCCACTGTTACCTTCAGATTCTTTACCAAGAGCCTGATACAGCTCAACCTTTGACATGGCAGCCACTGCTTTCTCGGCACTGGCAGTATCTGCTGTATCCTGTACTTCAGCTGTATTTGTTACATTCCCGGAAGATGTGGTATCATCCTCTCCGCCTCCTGCTACAGCTCCGATTCCCATCAGAATCACAGCACCGATAATCACTTTCGGTAAAATTTTTTTCTTTTTCTTTGGCCTTTCCGCCGGTTCTCCACAATTAGGACAAAACTTCCCTTCAAATTCTGCTCCACACTTTTTACATTTCATAACTTTACCTGCCTTCCTCTGTTTATTTCGTTGTATTTATAACAATCCCAGTGCTTTTCCGATCAATGCTACAATAATGGCGCCCACAATAATACACCAGAACCACTCTGTAAAAACACTCTGAAATCCAAAATGAACGACAGTAAAACAGCTGGTATACAACCAGTGAACGATCACACCCGCAACCAGTATGAGAATAAGTAAAACCATTGACATTTTTCCCACAATCCTTCCCTTGTTTTGACACAATTATACCTCTCTCTCCTCTGCATTTCATTCACTGCCAGTGTATGTTTTCCTCATATTTTCATATTTGCTTTGCGCTCTCACGAACCTGGTACTATACTAATACAATGATATCTGGGGCAAAAGGTCACTCCGAATCTTTTGAGTCTGGAATTATAAAATAAAATCCGAGGTAAAAACATGACTGAAACTACAGATAAACAGAAATTAAGTACAGATGTCCTTTTTCAGGAAATAGAGAAAAATGGTACTGTAGATAAAAAAGATATCCATTTTATCGGGCAAGAGGAAATTCTACTGGAGCTTTACAACCGTATTGCTGCCATACCGGCCAGTATTAATAAATTTGCAGGAATGTGCGATATCTACCCCTCACATCTCCATGACTTTTTAAAAGGAACCAAAAATCTCAGCCGCGATAAGCTGATCATTGTCTGCATTGTGCTGAAACTGAATCTACAAGAGTCCAGGAATATTCTGAAACGCCTGATCCAGGCAGATTTTTATCCCAAAAATGAGCGTGACTTTGAGATCATGTGCGGGATTCGACAGGGCAAAGGACTTGACGATATCAATGAAATCCTGCTGATAAAAGGTCTGACACCCCTCAGTTAATATGAATAACTCTATGTTTCTCTTTGCAAAATAAAAGAGCATGCCATATACTATAACTAACAAAACATACCGGAAGGAATCAATTCTTACCATGGCACTCTCACAGACTATGCAAAATGCATTAAAATCATATATTGATCTTGATTTTCTGGACGAGCTTTCTGTGCCAAGGCAGAAAAAGGACGGAAACTTCTACAGTGTCTATACTGCAGAGCTCCAGCCGGAATATGCCACCCTTACAGCAGACAGAAGCTCCGTTATCCTGAAGGAAATTTCTCCCAAACAGGCTGTTGTATATGAGAAATTAAGTACTGTATGGAATCCCTATACAGAAACTATCTTCGGAGTAATTTCTGCAGAAGATCAGTTTATCTCTGTAAATGAGTTTATCCGCAAGCCTTCCTCCCTGGATTATCATTCCCGCAGTCTTGCTGAAAAAAGGAGTCTTTCTCTGGAGGATTACATCAATGAATTTGGCTGTCTGTCAGAGACAGAGGCAGTTATTTTTCTGATCCAGCTTTGTCTTGGCCTGGAAAGTATTGCTTCTCTGTCTTTCGTACACGGCGATGTGGCTCCCCAGAATATCCTTCTCACCGACCGGCTATCTGCCCTTACAGATCCCTACAGTCATATCAGCGGACTGCACCGGCAGATTTCCTGCAAGCTGATTGATTTTGATATTACGAGCCAGTTTAAAAACGAAAATCATATGGTCACTGTTATTGCAGGAACCAACCCCTATGCAGCACCGGAGATTCTGGACTTCAAGAATCCCACAGACAGAGTAGACATTTATTCTCTTGGATGCGTTCTTTCTTTTATGATTGCCGGAAAATCCCCCAAACAGATTTCTGCTGAGGAATTTCACAAAAAATGCAGCAAAAGAATTCGCAAGATTATTTTTAAATGCACTGCTGATTATTCCCGCAGATACAAAAAAATTTCAGCCCTGAGGCATGATCTGGAGAAGCTTCTGGCTGCAACAGAGCCCTCTCCTCATTATCCCTTCAGCCGTATCCCGGGACTTCGCTGTGCAATGCCGTTGAAAACCATATTCATCTCCTCACTTTATGGTTTTCTTCTCCTGCTGCTGGCTTATATTCTCTGTCCCGACCCCAGGCCCATATTGATCGCACCTGGCATACTGCTTGGTATTCTTCTGGGTACAGACAGATTTCATATAGGCAGGCGGCTGCCCCTGTATGAGCATTTATGTGAGAAATTTTCCTGGCTCCATTATGCGGCCAGAATTTTCGCAGGCATTATCCTGCCAATGATGCTTATGAATCTATTGTCGTAATATCCGACACCATTATCATAAAACAAGAGGACAATATGAACGAAAAACTACAGGAAATCCTGCGCAGACAGCAGGAATCTGAATATCTGAAAGAACAGAATATTACCTCACGACACCAGCTTCAAAAGCTGCGCAGCCAGGCTCCCGGAGAATATTTTTCAAATATTCTAAACCAATGCATCCACATGAACAGACATACAGGTACATACAGATTTTTATTTATATTATCCAATGCACTGGCCGGTGTGATTCTTGCTGCCTCTGTCTGTCTTCTGCTGCAAGCCTGGCTGGAACCTCCACAGAAAATTGAAGAATATACTTCTTCCATAGAAACTCCTTACGATCAGGCCCAGACTGCTCTTGAAGAAGATAATCCCGGTAAAGCCCGGGAAATACTGGAAACCAATCATACACCCTCTGATACTTTCGCCGGTGCACTGGTTTATTCTGATCTGTATGAAGCAGAAAAAAATTATGACAGCGCAGCTGATGTGATTATCACTTTTATTACAGATATTCTTGGAACACACAACATTCTAAAAGACTCTCTGCTCTATACAAGAATGGAAGAAATAGGAGAAATGAAGCTCTCCTCCGAAGAAAAGGCAAAATATGATACCTGTATGACTGCCTGCAAACAATCTGCCACAGACCTAGCTTCCATTTCTGATCTGATCAGTGAGAAAAAATATGCAGAAGCCTTGAAATTGTGTGATAAACAGAAAGAAAAAGGCAGTTCAGAGCACATTCTCTTTGAATTTTATAATACCTGCTACATGAATTTAAAGAAATATGAGGACTATGCGGATAAATTAATAGGACTTGCCGGACAGATTCCGGCAGATGACGATTACAGTTATTATTATCAGCTTCCCACAAAGAGTCGCATAAAATCCTGTCTGGAAAAACTATACCCTTTGGTTTCTGCTCAAACACAGAAAAGAATAGATGCTTTGCACTTATAAGGAAGCAACACAGGCGGCTGATTGGAAATCCGATCAGCCGCCTGCATATATTTTACATTTTACAGTTGCAATTCTTTTTTACAATTATTCTTCTACCTTCATCTCCCGAACGATCTTACGCAGCTTCAATACCATAGACGGTGCCACAGACAGTTCATCCAGTCCCATGCGTACAAACTCCTCAGTCAGGGTAGTATCTGCACCCAATTCTCCACAGATGCCGGCCCATTTTCCACATTTATGTGCATTGTCCACTACCATCTGGATCATGCGAAGCAGTGCTTCATGGTGTGGATTATAGAACTCATCCAGTTTCTCATTCTGACGGTCAATAGCCAACGTATACTGTGTCAGGTCGTTGGTACCGATACTGAAGAAATCTACCATTTCCGCAAGTCTGTCACTGATGATCGCTGCTGCCGGAGTTTCAATCATAATTCCCTGCTCAGGAATCTTGTACTGAATCTCCTGTGCTTTCAGCTCCTCTTCAACCTCTGCCACGATCTCATAGATTTTCTTTACTTCCTCAGTGGAAGTGATCATGGGATACATAATAGACAGATTTCCATATACTGCTGCTCTCAGGAGAGCACGAAGCTGTGTCTTGAAGATTTCCGGCTGCTTCAGGCAGATACGGATTGCACGATAACCCATAGCCGGATTATCTTCATTTCCCAGATTAAAGTAATCTACCTGCTTGTCTGCTCCGATATCCAGTGTACGGATGATCACCTTCTTGCCTGCCATCATCTGTACCGCCTGCTTATAGGCCTGGAACTGTTCCTCCTCTGTAGGGAAATCATTTCTGCCCAGATACAGGAATTCACTTCTGAAAAGGCCGATTCCTCCTGCATCATTTTCCATAACATAGCCGATATCTCCAACACTTCCGATATTAGCATAAATGTTGATCTTATGGCCATCCAGAGTCACGTTTTCCTTACCCTTAAGTTCCTGGAGCAGTCTGAGTTTCTCTGCTTCTTCCGCCATTTTCTCTGTTGTCTGTGCTTTCACAGTCTCATCTGGCTCAAAGATCACAACGCCCTGGAATCCATCTACAACTGCCTCCATTCCTGTGTGAAGCTCTTCCAGATTCATATCCACACCGATCAGCGCCGGAATATTCATCATACGTGCAAGGATTGCTGTATGGGAATTGGTGGAACCGTGAACTGTCACAAATGCCAGGATCTTGTCTTTATCCATCTGTACCGTTTCACTTGGGCTCAGATCATCTGCCACGATGATTGATGGTTCGATAGAACTTAAATCTGCATCATCCTGTCCGCTGAGATTACGGACCAGGCGCTCTGAAATATCCTTGATATCTGCTGAACGTGCTTTCATATAATCATCATCCATGGAGGCAAACATTTCAGCAAAATTATCGCCTGTAGCAGCTACTGCATACTCTGCATTAATCTGCTCTGTACGGATCGTATTCTGGATTGCTTCCAGATAATCATCATCCTCCAGCATCATCTGATGTACTTCAAAAATAGCAGCACTTGCTTCTCCAACCTCTTGAACAGCTTTATCATAAAGCTTCTGGAGCTGCTCCTTGGATTTTTCCAGGGCTTCATCTACTCGTTTGATTTCCGCCTCCGGATCCTCAATCCGTGTACGTTTTACCTGATAATCATTTTTCTTCAGAACCACAACCGGTCCCATTGCAATTCCCTTATACACAGATTTTCCCTGATAACTCTGCATTGTTTTTTCCTCCTTCTTATTTATGATGAATTTTAATATGTATATCCCTGGCTGAAATTATAAGTTATTCTCAAAAAATGCCTTTAACTCAGCAATTGCGGTATCCTCATCAGCACCCTCTGCACTTACGGTAACTGTATCGCCCTGCTTTACGCCCAAAGACATAAGCATCATAAGCTGTGTCAGTTTTTTTGTTTTGTCACCCTTTGTGATCGTACATTCGGACTGGAACTTCTTTGCCTCTTTTACCAGAAGTCCTGCTGGTCTTGCATGGATTCCAAGTTCGTCTTTAACAGTATATTCAAATGATTTCATCCTTTTATTCTCCTCTGATTTTTATTCTTCTTCTCTGTCCATCATTCTCTCCAGATGCATTGCCAGATAACCGATCTCTATATCCGGTATGGGAAGCTTCAGGCTTTTTTCCATTTTACGACAGATTTTCTCAGCTGTCATATAGGGACCGGGAAATTTCACAGACATGTAGTCATTCAGACTCATTTTCAGCTTTTCCCCATGAATGGCTCTGGCAACCATATATCGTACATGGTTCATCAGACGGTTATAGCTCAGAGACATTACATCAATAGATTTTCCGGTCTCTTCCTCAACCATACAGATACATTCCCTGACTGTTCTGGCGATTTCCATTGCCTGGGAAACATTCTCATCCACAATGGCAGCATGAACATGGAGGGCAATATATCCGATCTCATGTTCATCGATCCTGATTCCCAGTTTTTCTTTCAGAAGGTCACGGATACATCCCGCAACCTTATATTCTTTATAAAACATAATACGGATGTCATCTGTCAGTGGATTACTGATCTGTTCACCGTTCTGTATACGGCGGACAGCGAAATCAAGATGGTCTGCCATGGTAAAAAGAATGGAACGGTCAACCTTTCCAAATTCCTCTTCTGCCTGATCCAGCACCTCATTGGCAAGCTCCAGACACAGTGGCGAAACAGACTTGATAATTTCCTTTGCCTCTCCACGGTCTGTCAGCTCCTTCAGGGAATATACCCTAGCATCTCCGGTTACAGAAACTGTCTGTCCCACTTTTTTGCCAAAAGCAACTCCCTTTCCCATAATCAGACATTCCTGATCATTTTTACTCTCAATTCCCATAAAGGAATTATGATTTAATATTTTCGTTATCCTGTATGACATCCGTATTTTCCCCATCCGGGCAGATATTACTGAAGAACCTCTACCTCAAAAAGCGGCTCCCCTGCCTTTATCTGACCCTCCTTCAAAAGATGAATCCTCTGGTTATCCTCCAGTTCTGTACAGAGAACAGGAGATACGATAGAGGGCGCATTCTGGCTCAGATAATCCAGATCCAGTTTCAGCATAGGATCTCCCTTCTTTACCTCCTGGCCGCTTTCTACCAGCGCCTCAAATCCTTTTCCATTTAATTTTACTGTATCAATTCCCACATGGATCAGCAGACTGATTCCTGACTCTGTGATAAATCCAATGGCATGCTTTGTGTCAAAAACAAAGGCTACCTCGCCGTCTTCCGGTGCATATACATAAGGATCTTCCGGTGTGACTACCGCACCGTCTCCCATCATTTTCTGGGCAAAAGCCTCATCCGGTGCAGTGACAAGCTCTGCCGCTGTACCACTGATCGGACTGGAAATCACAATTCTTTCCACAACCTTCTGTCCTGCTTCCTCTTTTGGAGTTTCTTTTTCCTGTACCTGTGGTTCTGCTGCAGGTGTTTCCAGTGTATCCGGTGCTGTTTCCAGATAATCTTCCAGATTAGACTTGATCACAGTAACGTTAGGACCGTAAATAACCTGTACACCTTGTCCCTTGTGTACCACTCCGGATGCACCTGTTGCTTTCAGAACTCCGTCATTCACCAGAGCTGCATCCTTTACTGTACAACGAAGTCTTGTGGCACAGCAATCCACATCACTGATGTTTTTCTTTCCGCCCAGACCTCTGGTGATTGCTTCACTGACAGAATCTGCTCCGGCCTCTGTATTCTCACCCTTCTGTGCTTCTTTACGGGCATTTACATCAGCCTTTGTATAAAGCTTAGTTTCTGTATCATCATCCTCACGGCCAGGTGTCTTGAAATCAAACTTTTTAATCATAAATTTGAAAATAAAATAATATAAGAAGAAATAAATAATACCTACCGGAATAACCCTCATCCAGCTTGTTTTCTCATTTCCCTGAAGAATACCAAACAGGAAGAAATCCAGAAAACCACCGGAGAAGGTCAGACCTACTGCAATATTCAGCATATGTGCGATCATGTAGGCGCTTCCTGCCAGCACTACCTGAACTGCAAACAGGGCCGGAGCAACAAACAGGAATGAAAATTCCAGTGGTTCTGTGATACCGGTTGCCATACATGCCAGTGCTGCAGACAGCAAAAGACCGCCTGCTGCTTTTTTCTTCTCAGGCTTTGCACACTGATACATTGCCAGTGCCGCACCCGGAAGACCAAAGATCATGAAGATAAATTCTCCTGAGAAATATCTGGTTGCGTCTGCACTGAAATGTGCAATATTAGCAGAGTCAGCAAGCTGGGCAAAGAAAATATTCTGTCCACCCTGAACCATTTTTCCGGCAACCTCCATGGTACCACCCACAGCAGTCTGCCAGAAAGGCATATAAAATACATGATGCAGACCAAAAGGAATCAGTGCACGCTTAATCAGACCAAAGATCAGTGTTCCCACATAACCGGTTCCTGTTACCAGTCCGCCCAGTGCATAAATACCATTCTGGACTACCGGCCATACAAAATACAGAAGGATTCCCACAAACATATATACAATCGTGGAAATGATCGGTACAAAACGGGTTCCTCCAAAGAAGGAAAGAGCATTTGGAAGCTGTATCCTGTAGAATCTGTTATGCAGGGCAGCTACTCCCAGACCTACAATAATACCGCCAAACACACCCATCTGAAGTGACTGGATACCACATACAGAGGTAATGGTTCCCTCCAGAACAGTCTCTGCCACCTGTCCGTTATCAAGGATCTGTCCTGTAACAGTAAGCATGGCATTGATTGCTGTATTCATTACAAAAAATGCAATAACTGCTGATAAAGCTGCAACCTCTTTTTCCTTCTTCGCCATACCGATGGCTACACCTACGGCAAAAATCAATGGCAGGTTATCAAATACCGCACTTCCCACACTGTTCATGATCACCAGCAGGGAGTGAAGCAAAGTACCTTCACCGAGAATCTTTGTCAGACCATAGGTTTCAATTGTGGTTGCATTTGTAAAAGAACTTCCGATACCGAGAAGCAGTCCCGCTACCGGCAGAATTGCGATGGGAAGCATAAAGCTTCGTCCCACTCGCTGCAAAACGCTGAAAATCTTGTCTTTCATGTGACTCTTATCTACCTTTCCTGTTTCATAGTTTCTGCATAAGCAGACATATCTATTTACGGAAATAGCTTCTGCATAAAAGACCCTTTTCAACCGGTTTTTGTACAAAAAAAGGCATTAACATACATAAACTCTCTCCGTTATGTATAGTTAATGCCTCCAAAATCGAGTTACACACTACAACTATTGAAAATATAGCATGTCAAATTCTCTTTGTCAACTCATTATTCCACTTATTCCGGCAGATATTCGCAAAGAAATAGTGTTACTGTTCACTCCGTTCTCAGCAACACGCTTCGCGATGCACAGAATTTATGCTAATCGCATAAATTCGCGCGGTATGTCTCGGTTTTTCTGTGACCTTCGCTCACAAAAAACGCCTCGCGGGATATTACCAGTGAACAGTAACGAAATAGTTTCTTATCTCCGGAATTCATACCCTTTTCCATGCAAAAAACAAAAAACTATCTTTTTATTTTCCAATCCAGATACAAAAAAGCACCTCATACCGAGGTGCCTCATGTAGCAGGGCTACAAGGATTCGAACCTTGAACTGACGGAGTCAGAGTCCGTTGCCTTACCGTTTGGCGATAGCCCTTTATGTTTTGTTTTCGCTACTTCGTTCGCGACAATTGGTATTATATAATAGTCTTCCGGAAAATGCAACCCCTTTTTTGAAATTTTTTTAATTTTTTTTATTTTTCTTCAAAAACATGAAAATACCGCCTATTTCCCGGAGTTTTTTTATGTACTCCGGGAAAAATTATGCTATAATCAATAACAACTTATTGCTGCTTCTGGTACACTCTTTCTTAAATATGTCAATCCTCACAATGCCTTTAAGAGACTTGCCATAGAGATCAAAGCAGCAGGAAATCTTAATAATAATTTCTCCAGGCTATATATGATGATGTTCAGGTCAAAAGGTATTCAGCCCCTGACCTGATATCTGTAAATTGCGATAAACAGTTACACCCGAGATATTATTATGAACCCAAAAGGAGAGCTATATATGAGAGCTAATAATCTTACTCTGCTCACAGACCTTTATGAACTTACTATGATGCAGGGCTATTTTAAGAACCCAACAAACCAGACTGTTATCTTCGATATGTTTTACCGTACCAATCCATGCGGAGGTGCATTTGCCATCACTGCCGGACTGGAACAGATGATTGAATATATTGAGAATCTTAAATTCACAGATGAAGATATCGAATACCTCAGAAGCCTGAATATTTTTGAAAAGGACTTCCTTGAATATTTAAGCAACTTCCGTTTCACAGGTAATATCTATGCAATTCCTGAGGGAACAGTTGTCTTCCCAAGAGAACCACTTGTCAAAGTTGTAGCACCTATCATGGAAGCTCAGCTTGTAGAGACAGCAATCCTGAATATCATCAATCACCAGAGCCTCATTGCTACCAAAGCAGCCCGCGTCTGCTATGCTGCAAAGGGTGATGCGATCATGGAATTTGGTCTGCGCCGTGCTCAGGGACCGGATGCTGGTATCTTTGGCGCACGTGCCGCAGTCATCGGTGGCTGTGCCGGTACTTCCTGTGTTCTCACAGGCAAAATGTTTGATGTACCGGTACTTGGAACTCATGCGCACAGTTGGATCATGAGTTTCCCGGATGAATATACCGCATTCAAAACCTATGCCAAACTTTATCCGAATGCCTGCACCTTACTGGTAGATACCTATGATGTCCTGAAATCCGGTGTTCCAAATGCAATCCGTGTATTTGAGGAAATGCGCGAAGAAGGTATTCCTCTTACCAAATACGGTATCCGTATCGACAGTGGTGATCTTGCCTACCTGTCCAAAGAAGCATATAAGATGCTTGCTGCTGCCGGATTTGATGATGCAGTTATTTCCGCTTCCAGCGATCTGGATGAATATCTCATTGAGAGCCTGAAGGCTCAGGATGCCAAGATTAATTCCTGGGGTG